>WNGK01000621.1_pt2 | contig 57537 bp, 47 predicted proteins | sample 5400601 | NCBI WGS metagenome assembly WNGK01 (sample SAMN13153376, study PRJNA577476) | soil metagenome | isolation source: 60 cm soil or saprolite under Garry oak tree replicate 1 | place: USA:California | collected 2016-06-15 | reverse complement strand
CTCGCCCGCCGGCAATGTCCGAGACCGAGCCCGGGCGCGAAGTTCATTTTCTTCCGAGGCAGTCAATCGAACCGTTTCGTTGGACATGCCTCATGATACTGTATAGTACTAGCGTATTCAACGTTACAGTCCACTAGTTACTTCTCAATCTTCTTCAACAATCTGTCGGCATGATTGCGGGCGATGAGCGGAATTTGTTCGTCCGTGCGCAGCTAGGCTGCTGGACGGATTCTTTCTCTCAGGAGTTCGCTCAGGATATTACTCACCGGTAAGCCGCGCTTCGCAGCCTGCTCGTTGAGCGCCTTAATAGTCTCTTCATCGACCTCTACTTCATAACGGCGGCGCGTGAGCTGCGCTCTTACCGACACGGTTTCAAAGCTATCGGGATAATCCGTCGTGTCATGCACGTCCCAAAACTCCGCTGCTTCTTCGTAGCTCGCGAACTCTCCTGGAATAGGATCAACTTGCTTCTGTTTGTCGCTCATAATATCTTCGCTCCGAATCGTTCATGTCACGGGCTGAAATAGGCAACGCGCCGTTTGTCCCTTTCGAATAAAAAAGACGATCAAATATCGGCCACCGGCAGTCTGACCGTAGGCAGCATATAAATCTTCCCCCTTGACGTGGCCTTTTTGCGCACGACGAAAATGAGATTTGCCGAATAAAATCTCTTCGACTTCATCAGTTGTAATCCGGTGTTTGATGCTAATCTTCTCAATGAATCTGAGTTTCCAGATTACTTCGTACAGACGCATTCAGTGTCTTAAGAACTCGCTCAATCCCTACCGGGCATCATACCAGACAGCAGAGGAATGAGAAAAACTATGCGGCAAACTACTTTTCAATCTTCTTCAACAACCGGTCGGCATGATTGCGGGCGATCAAAGGGATGTGCTCGTCGGTGCGTAGCTCAGTGAGCAAGGGCACGAGTTGCCGGGGGTCGGACAACTCTCCACGCGTCAATAGAGTATCGAGCAGGTTCATCAACTGCGGCGTGTTCAAAGGCTGCATTTCTCGCGCCAGCTTGACGTCGAAAACAAAAATCGCCTGGTCGGAAACCCGCCGGTACTCGGTGATGAGCGCCCAGGCCTGCTTGTTATCGCTCCAGTTAAACTCAGCCGCGCGCTGACGCTTGCCATCGTCCATGCGAATCCGATATGTGCCCAGGTGCGGAAACTGTTTCGAGGCCTGGTAATTTTCGTTCGAGTCGAGAAATCGCAACCCATCCCAAAGTCCAAGCACGCGCCCAAGGGCGCCGTTTGATAATTCAATCGGCTCGACAATCGGTGTTTCCTCACCCTGTCGCTCAAACGTGATCTTGCCGCGACCGAGGGCATCGTGCTCGATGACGATGTGCCGAACCAGAAATTTAGGCTGCGAGAACTCGTAGGTATAGCGGGTTGGATCCGCTGGCTTCTTGTTCTCTTCCCGATGCGGAGTCGCCGAGGGTTGTGCCTGCGGTCGATCATTGCGCTTGGTTGGATCCTGTGAGAAAGAGACGGAGGCAGCGCCGATGATTAAAGGCGCGGCCATTGCCAATCTGAAAATTAGGCGGGTCATCAGGAATTCGGAAATCTCAATTTCGGAGCGCCACATGCGTGCCGCGGATAACGTGTAGTTGCAGCCGGATTATTTCTAGATGATGCGGGGAAAGAACGCAAGTTGCCAACTTGCGCTACTCTTACTCGAACTGGACAGAGACGAGCTTCGAGACACCGACTTCTTCCATCGTTACGCCGTAAAGAGCACGCGCCGTTTCCATCGTGCGTTTGTTGTGTGTGATGACTATGAACTGCGTGTTGGCCGACATCGAGACAACCTTGCTCGTGAAACGACCGATGTTCGCTTCGTCCAACGGCGCATCGACCTCGTCAAGCAGACAGAAGGGAGACGGACGATAATGAAATATACCAAGAACCAACGCCAGGGCGGCCATGGCTTTTTCACCGCCGGAAAGCAACAGAACGTTCTGCAGACGTTTGCCGGGTGGCTGGGCCACGATGTCGATGCCTGACTCAAGTTCATCATCCGCATCGATGAAGCTCATTTCTCCGCGACCACCGCCAAACAGTTCTTTGAAAAGTTCCGAGAAGTTCTGATTAATTTTCTCGAAGGCATCTCGGAAGCGTTCGCGCGATCGACGCTTGATCTCGCGCAGTGCTTCTTCGGTCGAAGCAATTCCTTTGGTGATGTCGTCCCGTTGCACGGTCAGAAAAGCCAGACGCTCGTCAGCTACGGCCAATTCTTCCAGCGCCATCATGTTCACAGGACCGAAAGTCTCCAGCCGTTCGCGCATTTCCTCGACGCGTGCGCGTTCAGCTTCGAGATCGAACTCGCTTGCCAGAGTCAATTGCCGAGCGATCTCTTCAAGGCTTTGGTTGAGCTCATTCGCGCAGGCCTCGCTCACAAAGTTCACCCGCGCCATGGCTTCCGCACGCTGCACTTCAACTCCCGCCCGCGCGTCGCGCGAAGCGGCAGCGTTGCGATTCAGCTCAGCCAGCTCAACGGCCAGCGCATCCGCACGTTGCCTTGCCTCGGTCAGGCGAGCCGTTGCGTCGGCGATCTGACTCTCTTCCCGTGCTTTTTCCTCGTCGACGGAAGCAGCCAGGCGATCAATTTCAGTAATCGACGCGAGTAATTCTTCAATGCGAGTGGCGATTTCCTTTATTTCCAAACTATGTCGCGCAACCCGCGACGTCACTTCTTCCCGTTCACCTTCCAGACGCCGCAGATCCGAAGTGGTGGCTCGACGGCGCTCAGCCGCGGCAGCGGCTTCCGCCCGTTGCTGGTTGAGGAGCTCGCTTTCCGCATCGGCATCGCGACGAATTTGAGCCAGCACGCTGGTTGCCTGTTCGATTCGATTGTGCGTCGCCCGCCGAGAAGATTCGGCACGTTCGGCTTCAGCCAGGGTCTTTGCGCGGCGTTCCTCCAGCTCGCGACGTTCCTGCTCGAGGCGTGTGGAGTCATCTGCGACCACCCGCACATGGCGCGCAGCGCGTTCAATATCCTGCTGCAGGGTTCCGGCCGTGAGTTCAAGTGCCATCGCATCGCGCTCCTCGCGGGCGATCGAACCGTTAAGCAGCATCACGGACTCTTCCAGCCCTGTCAGGCGAGAACGCGCATCCTTTACCGACATCTCCGCGATTGCCAGTTCCGCGGCGAGCTCGCTGGAGCGCGATTCCAACTCGCGCAGTTCGCGTTTGAACGTAAGTAATCCTGCTCCTTCTTCCAACGCACGGCCATCGCCGGCATTAACCAATTGACCGCCCGCAACCCAATCTCCTTCAGTGGTCACGAACATGTCGCCTGTTGCCAGCGACAATGCCGTCGCGTCATCGAGAGTGTCCACAATCCGCGCGTTCATGCGTTCCGGCAGTGTCCGTTCGAGCGCGTTCAATAATTCAGGAGAGGCATTCAAAATGTCGCCGATACGCGGACCGTCTATTCCGACCGGAACGGGTGGCTGGCGCGTCGCCGTACTGGTCCCAAAATCTGCGAATGTCGTGACCGTGATTTCGTCGCTGCCGCCATGAAAGCCGGTGACCAGAAACGTCGCCCTTCCTGCCTGGTTATTTTTCAACCATGCAGCCGCGCGAATTGCATCGTCCGGAGTGGGAACCAGAATTGATTGCAGAGAGGATCCGAAGGTACCTTCAACGGCCCGTTCCCACCGCTCATCGACGTGAACTGCGTCTGCCAGAGTGCCAATCAAATGAAAATCTTCGGTCTCGTTTGCCGAAAAAGCTTCCTGCACCGCCAGCGAATAATGCGCGCGACGTTGATCCAGTTCCTTAAAACTTTCCAATCTGTGCAACGCGCGCGAGTGATCGTCGCGAACACGCATCTGGTCGGCGTCAGTATCGGAAACGCGTTCATGACCTTCAACCACAGCCTTGACCGCGGCTTCGCGCTCTGCAACCAACCGCGCCAGTTTGTCGCGGGCGGAGTCGATTTCCTTAGTCAGTTTCTCAGCTTCGGCAGCCCTTTCGGTGTGGGCAGCGGCAGCGCGCTCCCCTTCACGAGCCAAACCTTCAGCCTGCTGATTCAGCTTGTCGAATGTACCGTCGAGTTGGCGAGCCAGTTCGCTCAACCGCTCAGCAACTGCTGTATGCGTAAGCAACTCTACGCGAGCTGCTTCAATTTCGTCTTCAGCCGCGGCAACCTGGGCCAGCTTTTCAGCATGAGCGTCTTCGGCCGCCCGCAGCGAGTCGATCGTTTGCTGGCTATCGGCGCTTAGCCGCAAATCAAGTTCGCGCAACCGTTCCAGCTCAGACTCAATAACTGCGAGCCGCGCCTGTAGTGCTTCGATGTCTCGTTCAATTTCAACGCGCCGTTTGGTGAGGGTTTCGACCTGCTGTTCCTGATAAAGCCGCTCGCGAATGCGACGGTCTCTTTGTAGCGCCGCATCGGCGACTGCGGCGCGCGTTTGGGCCAACTCGTCTTCCAGAGAGCGCGCATGCTGAGTCGCTGCGCGGCTGCTCTCTTCAAGCTCGGCTAGTTCGGTCGCCAATCGTTCATCGTCTTCCGTGGCGCGATCTAACTGAAGCTGGGTCTCGGCCAACAGGGTCGCGAGACTACGCTCCTCGGCCACGTACACGTGCCGCAACAGCTCGCGCAATTCTTCGCGAAGAATGCGATAACGTCGCGCCTTGCCTGCCTGACGACGGAGACTATTAACCTGACGCTCGATTTCAGAGATGATGTCCGAGACACGGCTGAGGTTGGCGCGCGCGGATTCCAGCCGCGCTTCTGCCGCCCGTTGCCGGACCCGAAACTTTGTAATACCTGCCGCTTCTTCAATGATAGTCCGGCGGTCCATCGGCTTGGCCGACAAAATCTGCCCGATACGTCCCTGTTCAATGATGGCGTAATGGCCGCCGGCCAGTCCGGTGCCAGAGAATAAATCTTGGATGTCTCGCAGCCGGCAGGGCCGATCGTTCAGCAGATATTCGCTTTCGCCGGAACGGTACAAACGACGCGTAACTGATACAGCTTCGCCGGGCGCAAACTCGAGCGCGAGGTTGCGACGGCGCCAATGGCGATGATGATGTTTTGTTTGAGTTGCCCGTGCAGGCTCAGCTTCAGCAGAGAAGGCTTTGCCGGAGCTTGAATCAACGGCTACTTCGGTCGCCGCCGAAGATTCGCTTGGTTGGGCTTCAGCTTTGGCTTCAACTGGTTCAAAAGATTCGACCTGCTCGTCGATCTGTTCCAGGGTCGAATCGATGTCTTCGATGTCCGGCTCATGTTCAACGTATTCGTCGCGTACCAGGTGCAGTACAACTTCAGACATGCCGCTTGGCGGTCGGTTACGCGAGCCCTGAAAGATGACATCTTTCATCTCCGCGCCGCGCAGGTGCTTAACGCGTTGCTCGCCCAGAACCCAGGCGATAGCATCAGCAATATTGCTCTTGCCGCACCCGTTAGGACCGACGATGGCAGTTATGCCGTCACCCGTGAAGATGAGGTCAATATGGTCCGCGAAGGACTTGAAGCCCGTGATTTCTAGACGTCGAAGCTTGAACATCGGTGTCCGTCATTTTGATGCGGGGGGTGACGGGCATCAAGGTGACTCTTCGCCTAGGCAATATAAAGGGCGCCCGCCTACAAGTCAACCAAAACTTGAGCTGATAAGCTTTAATTAAAAGCAGGCAGTTATCTTAGCATCGAGGCTTGTCATGTTTTTTTGTTTGCAAAATATAATCTAAGAGACCGCTTTCCGCTCGAGCATCATATTTATGCCTCGCCGAATTCCATCAATGTTCGTGGCCTCGGCGCGCAATTGATATCCATCGATTACAAGGGTCGGTGTGCCGTTGATGCCGAGTGATTCGGCTCGCTGCATGTCCGCGGTTATGGCCTGCTCTACCCGATTAGAGTCCATGTCGCTTTGAAATTGGTCAGCGTTAAGTCCCAGCTCTCGCGCGTAGGAAATAAAGATCGGACGCGGGTCCGCTTCATCAGCCCAGGATTTCTGATTCCGATAAAGACGGGCGTGCATTTCCCAGAACTTGTTTTGCAGGCGAGCCGCTTCCGCAGCACGTGCGGCCGGCATCGCATTCTTATGGATTCTGGAAAGCGGAAGATAGTGGAAGACGAAGTGCACTTGATTGCCATATTCGCTTTCGATCTTCTTTAGCTCAGGATAGAGCGCTCCGCAAGGCGGACATTGATAGTCGCCGTACTCCTCAAGCACCACCGGCGAGCTCACTTTAACGTTCGGCCTCATTGGCGGCGCAGAATCCGCAGGTGCTGGTGTAGGGTTGGTTAAGTTGGTAACAGGCGGAGGAGATTGGTTTGCTGCGACAAAACTGCTGTGCGAGCTGCTGGCGCTGCCGCCTTTTCGCAACATAAGAAAAACCGTGGCGACCGCGCCGGCTAAGACGACGATGATGATTACGAAAGGTAGATATCGCTTCATAACAGATTGCCTATGCCGCTTCGTCCTTTCGAAAGTGCAGTTTCATCATCTGCTCAGGACGCAGGGCAGCGAACGCATAGGCTTTGCCAGAATTGTCGCTAAACTCCACTTCAAAGACACCATCCTTCCACTGCTCGACTACCGTACCCACTTCACCGCGGCGCAGGCCTTCGGAATCCAGATCTTCGATTAACGCCACTACATCGAGTAATTTGATTTTATTCATCCCCTAAGAACTCCTTCGCGGATTGAAGCAAGTCGTCAAGCGTGGAAAGTCTTCATCATTCCTTATAATCCAAGCCGTACGCACGACCGCTCTGAGCAATACGATTCCACGTCCCTGCTGGATGCAATCGCTCAGCGTCATCTCTCCCAATATCTAGTTTTTCTAAGAAGACGCGCGCCTTGTGCTTGCCCTCAGGGTGATTAGGATTCAGGCAGTAGTCGCGTAGTTTTTTAATATCAATAACAGCATTCTCAGCATTGGGAAGCTTCATTCGGATCTTAGCTTATGAGTGCACCGCAACGCGCGGGAGCTCGCGACCATCGCCGCCCTCTGCCGGAGTCAAGACACGCAACGCTTCCGGCCACTCGACCTGAGGAATCGAATCCGGACCGTAGCGCGCCCCGCGACCTTTTGATTTGTCGCCGAGGGCTTTCAAAACCTTCTCCGGTGTGATGGGCACCTCATCGATGCGCACGCCGACCGCATTATAGACAGCGTTAGCAACCGCGGGCGGAACGGGCAGCAGGGGGCCCTGGCCAACTTCCTTTGCGCCAAACGGACCGTTGGGATCGGGATCTTCGATCAGGTAGGTCTTAACGTCGCACATTTCCATCGTGGTCGGGCTCTTATATTCGAGCATAGAAGGAATTTTATGCACAACGTTTCGATTTGCGCGGTAAGCCATCTCTTCCATAAGGATTTCGCCCAGCCCCATGTAGACACTGCCTTCAACCTGACCCATCACTAGCGCAGGATTAATCGACTTGCCAACGTCATGCGCGATCCAGATGCGGTCAACCGTAATGATTCCCGTTTTCTGATCCACGTCGACTTCGGCGATTGCCGCTGAATAACTATATGCCGGCGAAGGGCCGACGCCGGCGCCTTTATACTTGCCTGGAGAACGCGGCGGAGTGTACGAGCCAACGGTGCCGATAGTGCCGAACTTTGATTCGGCGAGTACGACTGCTTCGGCGAAGGAAACCGAAACCTCAGGGTTCTCGACATCGAAGGCCCGTCGCTCAGCGAAGGAAATATTTTCAATTGGGACGTTGAGTTTTTCCGCCACGGCCATCGTCAGAAGCTCCCGCGCTCGTTCGGCCGCTTGAATCGCGGCATTGCCCGTCATCAGAGTAACGCGGCTGGAATAACTGCCGAGATCAACCGGCGTCAAGTCAGTGTCAGCGGTAATTACGCGAATGTCGAACGGATCTATTCCCAGAACTTCCGCGACAATGTACGCGAGAATCGAGTCCGAACCCTGCCCAATGTCGATCGAGCCACACATCACGCAGACGCCGCCCTGTCGATCAAGGCGAAGCTGCACGCCTGATTGCGGCATGTTGTTCCAGTAAATAGGCAATCCTGCACCACAGATGTAAGAGCTGCATGCGATACCGATGCCTTTGCCTTCCGGGAGCGCACGAACGTCTCCATTCCAGCCCGAAAATCTGTTTTTCCAATCTGAGCCTTCCACCACCTTATCGATGCAAGCGCCTAATCCCATACTGCCTATGCGCAGATAATTTGCAGTTACAGAATTTGCCTTGACTAGATGCGCTTTGCGCATCTCGGCCGGATCAAGTCGCAGTTCCTCCGCAATCTTATCGAGATGAACCTCCAGGGCATAGCGTGGCTGTGGCGTGCCATGGCCTCGCTTGGGACCGCACGGTGGTTTATTCGTGAAGACCCGCAAACCCTGAAACTTGTAACGCGGCACTTCATAAGTAACCGTTTGCAAGACACCCGTGTAGAACGTGCTGGCGACGCCATAACTTCCGTAGGCGCCGCCGTCGAGAAACGATTTGAAATGCATCGCAGTGATCGCGCCATCGCTTTTCACGCCGGTCTTTACCCGCATCAACACAGGATGGCGTCCGCGATGACAATAGAAGACTTCTTCGCGGGTTAGTGTAACTTTCACCGGACGGCCGGTTATGATCGCGAGTTTGCAGACGATTACTTCATGATTGAATGGATCGCTTTTGCCGCCAAAGCCCCCACCGTTCGGCGTAGCAATGACACGAATATGACTGGCAGGAATTTCGAGCACCTTAGTCAGCGCGCGATGAACGTAGTGAGGCGTCTGCGTGGAACTCCACAGGGTCAGCTTCTTATCGGTATCGAAATGAGCAACAGCCGCATGCTGTTCCATTGGCAGGTGCGTATTGCCTTCGTAAAAGAATGTATCTTCACGAATCAAGTCAGCTTCAGCGAACCCTTCGTTCGTCTCGCCGAATTCGAGCGAGACTTTCTTGTGCACATTGCCACCATCGCCATATTCATGAATGCGTGGCTCGTCGATCATCACGCCCTCTTCAATCGAAGAGATCGTTTGCAAAGGCTCGTATGCAACTTGGATCAAATTCATCGCGTCGAACGCAACGTCCTCGTCTATTGCCGCGACGGCGGCCACCGGATCGCCGATGAAGCGCACCTTGTCGATGCAGAGCGCGTGCTCGTCCTGACTTACCGGCAGGATGCCATAAGGAATTGGTAAATCTTTGCCGGTGATGACAGCGACGACGCCGGGCAATGACAACGCTTTCGAAATATCGATGTTCTTGATCAGCGCGTGCGGATGATGAGTGCGCAGAATTTTGCAATAAAGCATGCGCGGCAGAAAGATGTCATCGGCAAACTTCGTCTGGCCGGTGCACTTGGCCCGGGCATCGACCTTCCGGAAGGGTTTTCCGACTACCTTGAGCGGTTTCGCGCTGTTCGCCATGATTGTAGGGGCGGGGCTTGTCCCCGCCCGACTATTATTCCCCTGGCCTGCTCGGGCAGGGACAAGCCCTGCCCCTACAGTTATTCGCAGCCATACAAACTCTCGCGCGCCAATTCCATCTCCTCACCACGCATCCTCGCCGCGGCCAATTCCACGGCCTCATAAATCTTGATATAGCCCGTGCAGCGGCAGAGATTTCCGGACAGGGTCTCTCTGATTTCGTCACGCGTCGGTTTTGGATTCTTATCGAGCAATTCCTTCGCGGCCAGCAGAAATCCCGGCGAACAGTAGCCGCATTGCGCAGCGCCCAAATCGGCGAATGTTTCCTGAAGGGGATGGAGCACGCCGCCTTGAGCCATACCTTCGATCGTTGTCACCTCACGCCCTTCTGCATCAAGTCCGAGCATCAGGCATGAAAGAATCGAGCGGCCATCAACCAAAACGGTGCAGGTTCCACATTCTCCAAGTTCGCAGCCGTGTTTGGTTCCGATTAATCCCAGGTCTTCGCGCAAGACTTCGAGCAGGGTCTTGTGCGGAGCAAAAGCCACTTCGGCCTGCTCACCGTTTAGCATGAACGAGATATGCGCTTTTTGTCTAATTGCGCCTTGCATTTTCTTGCTTAAGGGCTTCCGATTTCCTCTGCGTCTTTGCGCGAGTTAAGGGCGTTTCCTCGCAAAGGCGCTAACAAAAACATAAGCCGCAAAGAGGATCACCTTCCCGCGCCCGCCGCGCCGGTTTTCTTTGGCCGACCAAGGATGACGTTATCAATTAGTCGAGTATCTCCGATATAAACCGCCAACGAGATGAGCGCGGGACGATCGTCAAGTTTCTCCAGCTCCTCAAAGGTCTCGGCGTCGTTGATACTTACGTAATCGATGCGCGCCTGCAGTTCTTTCTCAATGATCGATCGCACTATTTCGATCAGGTGGGAAATGCCATGCTCGCCTTCATCGTAGGCTGCTCGTGCCTTTAGTAGAGCTCTATTCAGACTGGCCGCTGCGCGGCGCTGCCCATCGTCAAGATAGTCATTGCGTGAAGACATGGCCAGCCCTGACTCTTCGCGCATGATTGGTAAGACAACGACCTCAGTATCGAACGCCAGGTCGCGCACCATTCGTTTGACTAAAGCCACTTGCTGCGCATCCTTCTGACCGAAAAATGCAAAATCGGGCCGCACAATGTTTAGCAAGATTGCTACCACGGTAGCGACCCCGCGAAAATGACCGGGGCGCGCCGCGCCTTCCAATTCTTCGGACAATCCCTCAACCGTAATGAAGGTAGAAAAATCCGGCGGATAAATCTCCGGGACCGCCGGGGCAAACACATAATCGACATTGTAGTCGGCGAGCAGCGCCGCGTCTCGCGTCAGATCGCGCGGATAGCGGCCGAAGTCCTCCTGCGGACCGAACTGCTGAGGATTAACGAAGATCGAAACAACAACGACATCGCACATTGCGCGCGCTTCCCGTACTAGACTTAGGTGCCCTTCGTGCAGCGCGCCCATGGTCGGCACGAAACCGATGGACCGATTTTCTTCGCGGCGGATCCGGCGCGCGACCGACATCATGCGCTTGCGACGATTGATGACTTCCATAAAAAGACGGTCAGTAGTTAGTTGTCAGTGGTCAGGCAATTCAGACCGAGGATTGACCACTAACAACTGACCACTGACCACTGACAATACAACGCTAAGACTGCTTGAGCCTCACTTCTTTCCTGGTATCAATCTTCAATTCTTCAGCAACTTCGACGGGCAAGCCATAAGATTCTTCATTTGAAGGATAAGTCCCATTGCGGACGTCTTCAGCCCAACGAGTAATCGCGTCGGTAATCGTCTTGCGGAGATTGGCGTACTCGCGCACGAAGCGAGGCAATTTGCCAAAGGCCATGCCGACCAGATCGTGAAACACCAGCACCTGAATGTCGCAATCGACGCCGGCGCCAATCCCAATGGTCGGGATGCTGATACTCTCAGTGATCAACGTCGCAATCTCGCGCGGCACCAATTCCAGCACGATTGAAAACGCGCCGGCCTCTTCCAGGGCGTGCGCATCATCGAGTAAACTCCGCGCGGCATCGGCGGTCTTGCCCTGCACTCGATAGGTCCCGAGTTGATTAATCGATTGCGGCGTCAGCCCGATGTGCCCCATTACGGCGATTTCTTCATTCACCAAACGCTTTACCAGCTTCACTCGTTTTTGTCCGCCTTCGAGTTTCACTGCTTCAGCGCCGGCCTCTTTGATTAGTCGCAACGCCGCGCGCACGGTGTCGTCCTCGCCGGTATGAAAGGAGCCGTATGGCATGTCTGCGACGAGCAGCGCGCGCTGGACACCGCGACGCACGGCCTTGACGTGAATCAGAATGTCATCGAGTGTAACCGGGACCGTGTTGCCATATCCGAGCACCACATTGCCGAGGCTGTCGCCGACCAGGATAATGTCGATGCCCGCCTCATCGACTATGCGCGCGGTTGGGTAATCGTATGCCGTAAGACAAACTAAACGTTCGCCGCGCTCCTTGCTTGCTTTCAGAGAGCGTGCTGTTACTTTTTCTGGCCGCTCAGGTTTGAGATATGGCATGTGTGGCTCTCTCTAAGTGATCTCGTTCCGTCAGGAGCGCCGCCGAATTGAAACTATTAACACACACGAGAATCTAACTAAGTGTGAGTATTATACCGAGAAATCCGCGAAAAGGAGAAAGGCTTGCCGATCCGAGTGAGAGGGCGCTTATTTGATACTGTCCAGGAGAATGATGTCACGGGTGGCAATAGCGCTGGTGTAAGCGAGATTCTTGCCGTCGAACGACCACGCAAATTGAAAAATGACCATGTTTTGAAAGTCCCTAATCGGTTCCGGCTCTTTTTGATCGAGTCTTTGCCGCCACAAACCCTGCATTGAATCTTTGTAGATCAACGCTGTGCCATCCGGCGACCACCGCATTCGTCTAGCCAGCGTGACGGGTGGTCTCTGCGGAAGGGCGAAGCTCTTCTCGGGTCGTCCGCCATCGAACGGAATGATCGCGATATGAAGGGGCAGTGAGTCAGAGGATTCCAGATAAGCGATGTGCTTTCCGTCCGGCGATACTTGCGGCCCAGACGATGGGTTGTTTGTTAGCTGTTTCGCTCCTTCGCCATCAATCGAAACACGCCACAAGGTTGATTTTCCGTCCTGCTCGGAAATGTAAATGATCCAGTTACCATCGGGCGAAAGGCATGGACGAAAATTATTGCCACCACTGGTCAACTGTTCCAGGTTGCTGCCGTCAGTATTTGCGCGCCAGATCTGAAAGCTGCCCGAACGATTGGATTGAAAGACCAGGTAGCGACCATCGGCGGTCACGCTCATCTCGCGATCTACCACGTCTCCGCTATTGACCGTTAGTTGTCGCAGATCGGTTCCGTCGCCATTCATTTCCCAGATCGCTTGCCCATCGCCAACGTAAGCGGAATAGAGCAGGCGTCCATCAGGCGTCCAAGCCAGTCCATCAATTCCTTCGTATCTGGGCTCGACTCCCTGCAAAGCGCGTTGCGCCAGCTTAACCTCTCCGTGAGGCGCCACCCAGATCTCGGAAGTGTTGTGAGCTTGCAAGACCGCCAGTGTGCCGTTGGCGGATCGACTCAGAGTCTCGACTGTATAAATATTCAGGTCGTTGGTTAGCTTCTGTGCTTCTCCATCGGGGTAAGCAACGAGCCAAAGCTGACTTCTTCTCGCGACCGCGGCCTCCCTGGCCATCAGGACCAATCCGTTACCTTCCCCAAGCCACGTAAGGTTCCCCACGGTTCCCCACGAGCGGCGGCTGATTTTACTGACACCGCCGTCGGCTATGTTAACTGTAAATATCGCTGTGTGTTCCTGGTCACCGGTGTTAGCGCCGACTGCGATTCTCTTTCCGTCGGGTGACCAGGCAAGCCCACCGCTCGAAAAATTCTCCGGGCGTTTGCGCGCTAGCAGCGTACGTTCGTTTTTGCCGTCGTCAGCATCCGCGATGATGATTGATGTTGCCTCGCCATCGTTCCGCAGGAAAGCAAGTCGGCGATCATCGGGCGAAAATGTGACGGGGCTATCAACATTCGCAATCAGCTCAGTCATGACTCCGCCGAGGACCGGCATTCGCATCAGCTTGGTTTCGGACCACTTGGGATCGCGGGCTGTAATATAGATGCTGCCACCGTCCGGCGAAAAGACTACTGCAAAGTACGATAAGTCCGACGGCTGCTTAATTAAGACGCTGCTGTTAGCATCAACCTGACCCAGCCATAACGAATCTTTTCCATTGATGCGCTGAACGTAAACGAGCGACTTGCCGTCTGGTGAAATCACAGCCCGCATGGGTGTACCACCATGCGTGGCGAAGCGATGCAGAGTCATTGGCTGCGAAGTAACCGCCGCCCGGTTGGCAAGATGCGCCGATCGCAATAACCACAGGCTGCCGCCTGCGATCGCAAGGATCAGCATCGCGCATGTGCTCAAGAGCAACAGCGCGCGGAATCGCATAGCCAGAATAGACTTGGCGATTCTCTGAAGGACTGATTGTGCGATTGGCGTCCCGGATTCTGAGTCACACTCATTCTGCTCGACGACCACACGCCTGAAGCTCTCACGCTCGATCGTCAGCTCCTGGTCGGCAAGCTCCCGCACTTCGCCGGTGAAGCGATAGCCGCGGCCCGAGACGGTCGCGATATATCGCGGGCTGCTCGCGCGCTCGCCGAGCGCGCGGCGGATCGCCGACATGTTCACGGTCAAGTTCGACTCTTCGACGATCTGATCCGGCCAGACCATGCTGAAGATTTCGTCTTTCGTCAGCAGTCGCCCGTGATTGCGGATTAGGACAAAGAGAAGTTCGAAGGCCTTGCCGTGGAGTGGAACTGAACGGCCGCTCCGCAGTAGCCGCCGCTCGCGCGGGTCAAGCTGAAAGTCATCGAATTCGTAAATCGGATGTATCTGCGCCGCCATGATCGGGATTGGAAAGTTTTCGGAAAATTCCTTGCGAAATTAAAGATTTTCGGAGCGCCTTGCGCAGACACTGTTCCGCGTTCGGAGAAGAAGTTGTCGCGCGAACCAGGGTTGGCGGATGCGCGCCGGATTTTAGCAGAAGCGGCGGAGTAGCCGAAAGCTTTTTTGGCCAGGCATGAGACGCAAGAAAAAAACAACAATCGTCACGATCGAGGCGCGAGAGAAGACGACCGTTCGGGGTCGCGCGCAACCCGTAGTCGCATGGTGTGCGGCCTGCCATTCAGAGGTTCTGATGCTAACGCCTGATGAAGCTGCCGCAGTCTCGCTGACGACCACGCGCTCCATTTTTCGGCGCGTCGAAGAGGGCAATCTTCATTTCCTTGAGGGCGAAGGCGGTAGGCTTCTTGTCTGCGTTAACTCGCTCCGGCGTGGAAAACCGGAGCAGTAGGCAGATCGTGAGGGAGGGGCTCAATTAGCAGCGAGACATTAAACCAAAGGGGCTGATCATGAGAACTCGAAACACATTCAAGAAAGCACGAATGGTAATAGTCATGAGAAACAATCTAAAAGGCATCGCAGCCGCGACAATCCTGATGTTGCTGGTAGTCTGTTCATTGCCGATCGCCAGACCGACATTAGCTTTTGATCCAAACCCTGATCAAACATGGCTCGATGTCAGGCTACCAGGTGCTCAGCCTCAGTGGGGTAACTCACGCACCATCCACGCGCTGCACTCCCTGACCTTCCGCTGGAAGACCGACATCGCAACCGCGGATCACGGCAGATGGCAAATCCTGGATTACAAGCCACAGTCCAATGGCATGAACGAGAACCCGTTTGCTTTATCACCTCTCCCTCTGCCGCTTGCGTTGCAATTCCAACCTTTCACGATCGACTTCGCCCAACTGCAGCAGCAGTATCCGAACAAGATACCCGCCGATGCGCCGGTCAATGGAAAGGACTATTGGATCAGAATTGTTCCCTGGAATGCAGATGAGACGATGGTGGCAGGCCCGATTTCCGACGTCGTCAAGATCACTTACGTAAAATCTCCGCCGCCGCCGCCCAACCCGCCCACCTTCACATTTGTCGCCGGGCGGCCACTTCGTTGATATAGGCTATGGCACCAACAAGCCGGTCGTTCCGCTTATCACTGTCAGCACGAGTGCGCCGGTCACGGACGCCAAGGGCAATCCGGCCTTCCCCAAGAACGCCAAGATAGCCAGCTCGTCGCTCCCTATTCTGGGCGGATATGAAAAGGACGGAGAGGTGGAGTTGCGCAACCTGACGCCGAAGACCCATTACCATTACATCATCGAGGCGAAAGACGAGAAGGGACAGTTCGCTTATAAGACGGGTCAATTCACCACCGCGACTCGGCATGTCGAGGTCGGCTTCGACAAGATATTTATGATTGACGATAGCGACGGTGCTTTTTCCGGCGCCGGCGATCTTGTATTTGCTTTCTTCGTTAACGATGTAAACGTGCTCGGCAATAACAAAAGGCTTCCGGCGACTGGCGAGATGGATTTCCCCACCGGCCAGACCAAGTCCTTTGAACACATCGTTCGTGAGATTATGGACCCGCCTAACACGATCAGCGCTCGAGTGAACGGCTATGACGATGATGACTGTGCCATCTTCACCATTCATCCATTCTGCGATTGCGAAACGCCGGGCGATGTCCTTAATTCCCACATGAAGAATTTTACTTGCAAAGATGGCTCAGGCGAGAATGCAGCCGCAACTACGACGTTGAATGTTCCGGACGTAGTTGACCGAAGTCAGTTCGGCGTTGAATTCCTTCTAAAGGAGTTCACGATGACTGCGGACAATGGCCATTTGAAGTTCAAGGTCTTTGGTAGGATGTCAATCGATTACCGTTAAGCGTGACCGGCATTCAGAAATTCACGCCATTGAGAAAAGCTAAGGAGATTCCGGCTATGAGGCAACAAAGGCAGATTGCCCCGTACGAAATCCACTGGTTATAATCGCGTGTTTGAATTCAATCACGTGGATAGCAGCGGCCCATGGCAATTGACCTAAGCGGCATCCTTCTACCTGTCACCACGCCATTCACTCTCGGCGAAGATTTTGACGCCCAGGGCCTGGTAAACAATCTGACAAAGTGGAACGGCCGCGGCGTCAGCGGCTATGTAGTGCTCGGCTCGACCGGCGAGCGCGTGAATTTGGATGAGCGCGAATACCTTCAGGTGATTGACACCGCTCGCCAGGCAGTGCCGCAAACGCTCAGCTTCATTGTCGGCGCAGGTCAACAAAGCACGCGTGCCACGATTGACGAGATCAAGCGGGCGGCGCTGGCCGGCGCCGAAGCCGCGCTGGTTATTACTCCGCATTTCTATAGATCGGCGATAACGCAAGACGCTCTGGTGAAACATTATTCGGCCGTCGCTGACGCCTCGTCGATTCCGATCGTTCTTTACAGCATGCCTGATCTCACTGGAATCAAAATTGAGCCTGAAACGGCAGCGCGCTTAAGCGAGCATCGGAATATTATCGGCATCAAAGACAGCTCTGCGGATGTAGCCGGACTTGATGCGACTGTTCGACGAGTGCAGCGCGATTTTGACGTGCTGATCGGAAACGGCACGGTGCTTTGCGAAGCGCTGCGCTCGGGAGCGAGCGGTGCGATTCTCGCTGTCGGATGCGCAGTCCCGCAACTCTGTGTGGCAATTTACCGAGCAGTTAAAGCAAACGATATCGAGCGCGCTTGGGCTTTGCAGGAGAGACTAACGCCTTTGGCGCGAGCCGTCACGAAGACTTATGGAATCGGCGGATTGAAAGCGGCAATGGAGATGGCTGGTTTCGTTGGGGGAGCTGTGCGCTCGCCATTGGAAAGACCGAGCGAGGAAGCGTCAGTGGAGATTGAGAGTTTGCTTCGCAAGGCTATTGACGCTTGCAGCGAAGTTGCGTTCACAAAGGTGTCAGAAGCCCGACCGTAAGGGAGGGCTGCTTGTCTCTGAAACGATCATAGTCGATTAGCGGCCCTCCCTTACGGTCGGGCTTCTGACACTTTTGCCTCACTGGCACTCGCAACACGCCGCGCGTAGAATGATCGAATTGGAGCGACGCCTAAGTTGAACACCGCTGAAACTGCCTGTCACAGTACGCCACAAGAAGCAGGGCTGCGCATCGAAACAATTTCGTTTGAACGAATTCCACAACAGACTCGCCTCTTTCTCGATTATCTCCGTGACCCGGTCGCGCTGCGTCGTTTTTATCCTGAGGCAGTTCGATTCCATTATGATCTACCGGCGCGCGCCGGACGAGTTTTCGGCGCCTACCAAATCGATCGAAACCAGGTTTGCGAGGCGCTCGAGCGATTAAACCGCGGCTGGGCAGCGCCTGAAAAGACCCTCGCAAACATCAGTTTATTGCGCGAAGCGGACTGCCTGGCGGTTGTGTCCGGGCAGCAAGCCGGGCTTTTCGGGGGCCCGTTGTATACGATTTACAAAGCGCTGTCAGCCGTGAAACTTGCCGAGTGCATGTCGCAACGAGGCGTCAAAGCCGTTCCTGTATTCTGGATTGCCACCGAAGATCACGATTTCGTCGAAGTCGCTGCGGCCGAGTTCATCAATCGCGATTGCGCTATCGGACGCGTCAGCGTTCCGTTGGAAATGCATGCGGAAGGATCTCCGGTTGGGCGCGTCACTCTGGATGAATCAATTAATGCAACGATCAAGAATCTCCTGAAGGCTTTGCCGCAAACTGAGTTCAGCGACGATCTTGGAAATCTTCTCAATCGTGCATATCAACCAGGACGAAAATATGGCGATGCGTTCGCACGCTTGATGACGGCTTTGGCCGGTCAGTACGGCTTGGTTCTTCTCGATCCGCTGGACGCGCAACTGAAGAAGTTGGCCGCGCCGCTTTATGCCGAGGCCGCACGTCGGGCACAGGAGATTGCCATCGCCATTGCCAAACGCAGTCGTGAGCTGGAAGAAGCGGGCTATCATGCGCAGGTGTCTCCGACGGAAAACTCCTTTCCTTTGTTTCTTCACGACGAAAACGGCGCCCGTCATGCCTTGACGCGAACCGACAGAGGGAAGTATCAAGCGAAGGACGCGGGGCAGAAGTCTGACCGTCAGGGAGGGCTTGATGGCGTCAGGGAATACTCCGCCGACGAACTAGCTGAGTGGGCCCTGCGCGAGCCGGAGCATTTCAGTCCGAACGTAACTTTGCGTGCCGTAGTGCAGGATTATCTCCTGCCGACCGTCGCTTACTATGGCGGCTCTGCGGAGATCGCTTACTTTGCACAGACCGCCGAAGTCTATCGCATCCTCAATCGCCCGGTGACTCCGATCTTGCATCGCGCGAGCATGACAATGGTTGAGAGACATACCTGGCGTGCTCTGGAACGTTACAACATTGGGTTAATCGACTTCTTCGCGGGACAGGATCACGTGGTCAGCCGCGTTGTTGCAGAGCATTTGGGAAAAGAAACATCGGGAGCGTTCGACCATACGACCAAGACTTTCAATAGCGAGCTTGACGGCTTGGAGGAGCGACTCCAGCAGGTCGACCCAACGCTGGCTGAAGCACTGGAAACAGGTCGCCGCAAGATCAATTATCAAATCGACGGACTGCGCACGCGGTTTCAACGTGCGCAGGTCGCACGCGACGAAGCCGTGCACCGTCAATTACAACGCGCATTCGATCTGCTTTATCCCGAAAAGACTTTGCAGGAACGTCGCATAAATATTACTTCGTTGCTGGTGCGACATGGTCGTTACGTTGTCGATTGGATCTTCGATGCGATTGATCTTGGATCGAATGAGCACCAAATAGTTTATCTTTGAGGCCAGTCGACTGACTATTCTTATGTCAAAAATCCGCGTCCTCCCTGACCATATCACCAACTTGATCGCTGCCGGCGAAGTGGTTGAACGTCCTGCTTCCGTTGCTAAAGAGCTGGTTGAAAACTCAATCGACGCCGGCGCGCAGCGCATCGTCATTGATGTCGAATCCGGTGGTCGCCGGTTGCTTAAGGTCGCGGATGACGGCGAAGGCATGTCGCGCGATGACGCGGTGCTGGCCTTCGAGCGGCATGCGACGTCGAAAATCAGTAAGGCGGAAGACCTGAATGCTATCGGCACACTCGGCTTTCGGGGTGAAGCCCTTGCCTCGATTGCCTCGGTGGCCCGGGTCGAACTAATCGCGCGCATTGAGAACGCTGCGGCGGGAACTCGCGTGGCGATCGAGGGTGGACGCATGCGGGACGTGAAAGACGCGGCCCATCCCCGCGGCGCGACAATCAGCGTGCGCGATCTCTTCTTCAACACCCCCGCGCGTCGAAAGTTCTTGCGTTCCGAAGCTACTGAAAGCTATCACTTGACGAATCTGATCACGCATTATGCGTTGGCGCATCCGGAAATCGCTTTTATTTTGACGAACAATGGCCGCGAAACCTTGCATGTGGCTGCGGCGCAGGATCTACGTGAGCGCGCGTATCAAATCTTCGGAGGGCAGTTTCTGGACAGCTTGCTGGAAGTAAACAATCAATCATCGGAAGTGACTAAACCCTCGCCGGCCCAAATCGCGAAGGTGCAAGGTTTCGTTTCGGCGCCGCGAGAGCGCCGCACCTCGCGCGACGCGCAATTCCTCTTCGTCAATGGACGATTCGTGCGCGACCGTCTGATTGGCCGAGCGTTATCGGAAGGCTATCGCTCAATTCTGCCGCACGGCGTGTATCCCGCCGCGCTATTGTTCATCGAGGTGCCGCTCGAAGAGGTTGACGTTAATGTTCATCCCGCGAAAACCGAAGTCCGTTTTCGCCGCACCGCCGCCGTGGCTGACGCCGTACGCGAGGCCGTGCGGGCTGCGTTGGCGAGCGCGGGATACACGCCTGCGACCGATAACCGCGATTTATCATCAACAACGATCGGAGACGAGAGAGACGCCTCTGAAGCTGCGACGGCAAACGTCGTGGATTCCGTTCCTTCGGAAAGTGCATTGGAATCACGAGATTCTTTTGCTTTGAGACCTCACCCGCAACAAGATCGGATTGGCTTTGGCGTCGGGGCAGTGCCTCAACGTGAGCCGACGCCGATTGCAATGCACACGACGCAAGCGACGCTCGCCGGATCGGCGTCAGCTCAGCAACCTCCGCCCGCGAACACGGACGCGGCCGGTTTGAAAGTCGAAGCCGAGGAGTCTCGAGGCGAATTCGAAGATAAGAGCGAAATCTCCGCTTTGCCTCAATTGCCACCACTCGATTCTGCGCTCAAATTTGTGCGAGAGGTTGCGGTTGAATCGCTCTCGTCAAATATTCGTCCGCTGGGACAGCTTGATGAAAGCTTCATCATTGCTACGGACAGAGAAGGTTTGCTGTTAATCGACCAGCATGTCGCGCACGAGCGTGTGTTGTTTGATAAATTTCGTGCACTGGAAACCGCACGTCGAGCGGAATCGCAGCAACTCTTGATTCCGGAAACTTTCGATCTCACGCCGGCACAAGCCGCAGCGTTCGAGACCGTGGCAGCCGAGCTGGAGACTTATGGGTTCGCTTTGATGAGACTTTCCGGACGCACTGTGGCGATTAAGGCTACGCCCGCAGATTTGCCGGCGAGCGAAGCACGAAACGTCCTCAAGGAGGTCCTCGATACAGTCGATTCGGAGAAACGCGGCGTGGCCCGCGCAACTTTGCGTGAAGAGATTGCTGCTTCCCTCGCCTGTCACGCGGCGATCAAAGTGAATATGCCACTGGCGCCCGAGAAAATGCGCTGGCTAATTGATCGGCTGTTAACAACTTCTTCGCCGACCACCTGCCCGCACGGGCGACCGGTGATTTTGCGCCTGGCGACGCAGGATATCCTGAAGGGCTTTCATCGAATCTAGTGGGGCAGTAGCCCGACCGTCAGGGCTCTTCATTACTCCCTTCTCCCCTTTGGGAGAAGGGCTGGGGAAGAGGGCTTAGCTGGGCGCGCGCGCGATACTCAGACCCTCTCCCTAACCCTCTCCCAGAGGGAGAGGAGAGCAAGGCAGAGCTCTCCCTGACGGTGGGGCTGCTGCACCGGAGGTTAATGCACCCACGGTAAAGCCTTCAAAGCCCATTCGCTATCTGAATACTTTTGGCTCAGCTCCTTCGCAACTTCTCCTAGTACGGTGTGATCGTTTGTGGCTTTGTAGTGGCTCACTGCGCGCCAATAGATTGCTTCAGGAGCCACGGCGGTGTCGGCATAATTTTCAGCCACCGAAGCATAGGCTTTTTCAGCGTCGGCCCATTTCTTATTCAGTCCGATCTCCAGGCGCGCTCGAAACCAATTTGTGGGCAAGTAACCTTCGATGCGCGAGCGTTCGACGCCACTGGCATCCATTACTAGAATCGTCGGTGTCCAACGGGCGTCGAATCGATGAAACCATGCCGGATGCTCTTTGATATGGGCCTCCAACGGCACAAACGTTTGATTGATGAAATTGGAAACTTCTTCGTCGGCGTATGACTCAGCTTCCAGCCGAGTACAAGCGCCTCAGGCAGGTGCTGCGGAGAAATCAATTAATAGAGGCTTGTTCTGAGTTTTCGCTTCGGCGAAGGCAGCATCAACGTCTTTCTTCCAATCGACTGACATATTTCGACCTCCAGAAAAGTTTCAGCCAAATCATGCCAGGGGGTTGTGAGTTATTATCGCCTACAGCGTGATAAGTGCAATGCGACGCATCGAGGAACTTGCGTTTTTACAGTTCGGCCAACGTTCGCAATACGAGTTGAGTGTCCAACAAATCCGGCAATAACGCATCCGGCTGGCATTCGCGCAAATCATCCGCGGAATGGATACGGCCTGTCGCAACTGCAACGGAGTGCGCGCCAAAGTGACGAGCGCAAGCGATGTCGTTGGGAGTGTCGCCGATAACAATGAACTGTTCGGGTTGAAGATCAGCACCGAGATATTCATTGATTCTTTGCGCTGCGATTGCCGGAAGATCGCGACGATCAAATGATTCGTCGCCGAACGCGCCGGGCAGTTGGAAGAATTCCGACAGGCCGGTAATTTCCAGCTTCAAATGCGCGGCTGGTTCGATGTTTCCCGTCAGTAACGCCGACAAGTAACGTGGATGCTCGTCCAGAGCTTGCAAGATTTCGCGCGCGCCGGGCATCGCTTCAATGATATGCGCCCCGTTGCCGGTCGCGCGTCTCATTTCTTCTATATAACAACGACGGAGTTCGTCGATTCGTGAGGTGATGTGATCCCGCGTGATGCCTTCGCCGCGCAAAGCTTCTTCGACAATCTGCAAGTCGGTCATGCCGGAGACGATCATCTCGCCCAAACAACCCGATGTACCGAAGACGGCTTGCAGCATTGGGATGGTGTAATCCTTGAATACTCCATACCGACGGCCTCTCACGAGTGTGCCGTCGAGGTCCCAGAGGAGGACACGTATGGATGAAAAAGATTGATTCATTTGTTCAATGACTCAATGACTCAATGAGTCAATGATTCAATTTGCTATTCAATAATCGCCAACACATCCCCGGCATTCACTGTGGCGTCCGCTTGCACATTCACCGCCACCACGGTACCGGCTTTTGGCGATTTCATTTCGTTTTGCATCTTCATTGCTTCAACGGTAACTATGCCCGCACCTGCCTCAACTTGCACGCCAACTTCCACAAGCACGCGCACGACCTTGCCAGGCATTGGCGCGATGATACGAGCGGCAGCATCGCCATGCGCGGCCGCGCTTGTAGCTCCGCGCAAACGTTTTGAATCAGTTAGCGTAACTGAGTAATGTGTTTTGCCTACGATGACATCGACCGACTTGCCCGATTCAGGACGGCCTTCGATACGGCAATCAAAGACGTGGCCATCATAGATCAATAAATAACCACCAGCATTTGATTCATGCAGGTCGAGTTCGTAATGACGATCGCCGATGGTCGCGCTGAAGCGCCGGCCCACACGCCAAATTTGGATGTCAGTTTCAAATTCAGCAATTGCCGCGCGTAGTTTCATCGGGTAGTGATCGGGTGTAGTGATCGGCTTTCCAAGGTTTCGCTCCGTAGGAGCGAGATGTTTATAGAGTTTGGCTAAGACTTCGATTTCAGCTCCTTTAGGAGCGCAATGTCGTTTCGCTGCTAAATGATCCCGCAAAAACTATCGCTATAATATTTCGCGCCTAACGTTGCTCGAATACTCTCCTGGCTATGCCCCGCTTTAGTCCGGCCGCGCGTCCCGCCAGCTTCCATTTGCTCTCCTCGCATGGCCGATGGTCGGTCGACACTTCTCGCTGCGCCCGCGCATATGCAAGGGCTGCCGCAATGACCGCCATGTCGCGTTCCAGCAGGCTGGAAGCCTGCGGTCCGCCGGCAGGATGCCGGCGCTCCCGCACCCGCTCCCAAAACCGGCCAATAAATCCAGTATCAAGACGGCCGGCGATGAATTCCTGATCACGAACGACTTCGCGAAAAAAAGGCAACGTCGTCTTTATCCCTACCACCGCATACTCATCCAGCGCGCGACGCAGGCGATCAATTGATTCCTCGCGAGTGCGTCCCCACGCGGCCAGCTTCGAAATCATTGGGTCGTAGTAAATCGAAACCTCGTCACTCTCGGTAATGCCGCTGTCATCGCGAATTCCCGGACCCGCGGGCACACGCAGAAAGCTAATTTTGCCAGGTGATGGAAAGAAATTGTTTTCCGGGTCTTCCGCGTAAACGCGACATTCGATTGCATGGCCTGACCATTGTATATCCTGCTGAGTGAATGAAAGCGGCCTGCCGGCAGCGACGTTAATTTGCTCGCCCACCAGATCGATTCCGGTAACCAGTTCGGTGACCGGATGTTCAACCTGCAAACGCGTGTTCATTTCCAGGAAATAGAATTCACGTGTCACATCCGAGAACAGGAACTCGATGGTTCCGGCGCCCACATATTCGACAGCCTGGGCGATACGAATTGCAGCTTCACCCATTCGCTTTCGCAGGTCAGCATCATTCATGGGCGAAGGGCACTCTTCGATTACCTTCTGATGACGCCGCTGAATCGAACACTCTCGCTCACCGAGGTGAACATAGTTGCCGTGAAGGTCCGCGAACACCTGAATCTCGATATGCCGCGGGCGCTCGATGACTTTCTCGAGATAAACGTCGGAGTTGCCGAAAGCCGCCGCCGCTTCTGATCTGGCAGTCTCAAAAGCCGACGCGAGTTCACTTTCAGAAGCAACCTGACGCATGCCTTTCCCGCCGCCACCGGCCGCGGCTTTCAACATCACCGGATAGCCAATCTGGCCGGCAGTGCTAAGTGCTTCGTCAAAACTTTCCAACGGTTCAGTCGTACCCGGCACAATCGGCACGCCGGCATCGATTACCGCGCGCCGAGCGCTCGTTTTTGAGCCCATGATTTCCATAGCTCTGGGCGCCGGACCGATGAAGGTAAAACCCGCCTGACTTGCGGCGCGCGCGAAGTCAGCATTCTCAGCCAGAAAACCATAGCCCGGATGAATCGCCTCGGCTGCGCCTTGCTTCGCGGCCGCAAGGATCGCTTCGATATTTAGATAACTCTGGGTGGATGCAGGCGGGCCGATGCAGTAGGCTTCGTCTGCCAGGCGAACGTGCAATGCTCCAGCGTCAGCTTCCGAAAAGACAGCGACCGGAGAGATTCCCAGGTCGCGACAACCGCGAATGACGCGAACAGCAATCTCGCCGCGATTAGCTATTAAGATTTTGCGAAACATTGAACAGACAGCGACGAGTATCGGTGACGAATGACAAGATTAGATAGTACGAGAAGTTTCCCTCGCTTGTCACTTGGTCGGGACTTATTGCTGCTTAAGGAGTGCGTGGATGTGATGAGGTGGTTGATGATGGGAGTTCGGAAACTGCCGTGATCATTCCGTCGTGCACGATCAGATCATCATCGGTAAACATTATCTTATCTTCGCCCGCGAGACGCAGATCATAGTTAGTAAACGAAACACCACGATCCGCTGCTGCCTCGACATTAGGTAGCGTCGAAACGTTGCGCAAAGCCGCTCCCCGCAGAGTGAGAGGTTTAACTTTGGTCGAGGCAGACGCCAAAACTGTCGTTGGTTGATAGCCGTTCGAATCGATATAGCGGAGCGCCTCAGCTATTGCGCCGTTAGGATCGGGCAGTTTGTCCAGCTCCTTCAGATCTGAAGGATATGTACCGTTCAGATCCCGGAATTCCAGCAGGGCACGATGAATTGTATAGATCCGAGCATTCGACTCAGCCTCGACCGCCCACTGATGCCTTCGCAACCGCTCCGGAACGGTAATGCCAATCAGAGTTGCAACCAATATTGTCGCCATTGCCGCTGCAGCGAGGCCCGAGCGTGCAAAACCCAACCCGGCAAGCCTGGTCGGTGCAGACTTGATAGTACGAATCAGCCGTCCGCTGCTCCACAAAACGGCGATCGCCACCGGAAGCGCGACCCACTTCAAGCGCCAGGCGACAACTTCGCCGGCTGTAACTATCTGCCCAAATCGAAACCAGATACCTTTGTTTTGAACGAGCACAGCAATGAGAGAGCCGAGGAAAACGGACAACATTAAGCTGCCGCTAACGAAAGCGACGGTTGCATGTCCGTAAGAGGTCAATTCATGCTCTGGCCTGGCTAACGGCGGACCGACAGCCCGGGCGCCACACCATCGACAACCGGCGCGCAGATCGCCTTCAACGTTCAAGCCGCAAGCGGGGCAAATGGTCAATATTTTATTACCTCGGAAGAAAAAACCGCGCGAGTAAATTAGAACTGAGGCTACCCGTTCGTCAAGAACTAAATTGTTAACAAATTCTTTTCAGCGCCGGTCTTGCCCGTGATTGTTGAATTAGCGACTATACCTCGAGGACGCCGACTAGCCTGTTTTATGAGCGAAGGTTGGCTTCGGTCTTATATCCGGAGTCGCGCTTTCATTCGCGGTGACTGCGGTCTGTACAGCCCCACTAGCCTCGCTTTTGTTCACTTCGATCCAGGTGTGATACATGCGATGCGCAAACGTCCAGTAAGAGCCGACCGCCAAAACCCACAGCACCGCCGGCATGCGGTTGGCAAAGAAGTTGTGCGAACTGGGACGAGTTGAAAGGGCGCCAATAATAAAGAGCACGACGCGCTCTGGCCGCCGCAGGAAACCAACATCGCATTTAGGAATCATGCTCTCCGCACGCGCGCTGGCGTAACTCACCATCACTGAGCCCATCAAACCTGCCCCGGCCAAAAACACATTCAGCGTCGAATGGAATTCGGTGTCACGCGCGTAGAAAACCATCAACCCAACGAAGACGACCATGTCAGACAGCCGATCAAGTGATGAATCCAGAAAGCCGCCGAAGCTCGTCACTCGGCCTGACAAGCGAGCCACCTGCCCATCGAGCATGTCGAACAGGTTCGCGACGATCAGAACGATGCCCGCCCAGAAGAACTGGCCCAGGCCGAACAAGAGGCCCGAACCGACATTGATTGCAACTCCGACTACAGTAAGAATGTTCGGATTGATATGACCATACGCCAGCCAGCGCACCATTGCATCAATAATCCGCTGTCCGGCCCGGCCGATGCTCGCTCCAAACATTCTTTACGTTATTCTCCCGTGTTGACTGAGGCTAGTAGAACTCGTTCCCGACTGATAATGATAATACGTAAGGCCGGATCATAGAAACGAGGAAGGACACTGTTCGGCAGCCAAAGCATCTTGCGCAACACCAGGGCGCGAGATCCATCTGCAATTCGCAGGGTTGAACGAAACCAGCCGGGGGTCGAAGCGTAGCGAAGACTCCGGCTACTGTCTGGCAGCTTTCAGGCTGCATGCCGACCTTATTGCATGAATCGGTTTCGATATTCTGTCGAATTCACGAACCCGTTAACCATGTGACGCGAGTCGCCGGTCTGGTTCAGAGTGTTAATCCAATCAAGATACAGAGCATCCGGCTCACGCCGCAGATAGCCAAAGTACTCCATCACCACAAAGGCCTGGTTGTGGTACTTCTGATAAACCTCGCCACTCTCAGCAATCTGCCGCAGAACCTGCGCGCGTGTCTGCGTGCCCGCGTTCAGCGCGTCAATCAACGTCTGGCGGTTTGCCAGACTGATTCCCGCTGCATTCGTCAGCGCATCAACGTAAGCTGCATTGCTGAGTGAGTTGTACTGACTTGCAAATGCCGGTCGCGCCATGAAGTCGTTGACGTACTGCGTCTTCGCCGCTTCCAATTGATCGTTCGATAGGAAGCCGCTTACGCGCGCCATGTCCGGCGTGAACTCCGCATAGTCAGGCTTGCGCCCGAATGACGCCGAGTAGAAGCGATAGACGAAGTAACCTCGCTGTTGGAATTCCGCTGAACGGAAGAACATTTCAGACACATGCACGCGATCACAGCTCGTATCGCCCACGGCGCAGTTGTTGATCTCGTTCACCCAACTGGTGAAGCCGCCTTCCTCAGGCTCGCGATTGAGAAAGTCGAGATACTGCTGGCGGACGAAGTACTCAGTCGTATCCAGAGGATTCACGATGCTGCCGCTGTTCGCCGAAGCCGTGAAGGCTGCGTCAGTGTGCTGGCCAAGTTGACTGAAGCTTCGTTGTGACGGACTGAAAGTGTAATTCGCGCGCGAGGGCGTGACGGTGTAGAAGCCCGTGATCTCGACATTGTCGAAGTAGTAATTGCCCTGTGCGTCGGTAATGGTCAGACGATCCTGCGTACCATTCAGGTGAATCGCTGCCCCCGAGACAGGATTCCCCTGCCCGTCGAGAATCCGGCCGCTAACGGTGCCGTTGGTTGCGGTTGGCGCAATCTGTTGTCCGAGCGTCCAGTCAGAAAAACTGGAAACGCCGTTGATGGTGCCCGTGTTGTTGGCCGGGTCAACACATGGACTGCTCGGGCAATTGTTGGGAAACGAAACCGGAGTCCCTCCCGAAATGCGGATGATGCGATAACTTGATTCATCACCTGCGACATCGCCATCCAGATAATGAAAAACAAGATCAGCGGTGAAGCCCGTCGCCGTTAATGTCCAGTATCTTTGTAGCGAAGTGCTCGGATTGACGTTTGGCTGCGGGCCTTGCGTGGCCTTGATCGTGAAATCACCCGCGCCCGCAGTGACATTAACATCGACCGGCGAATAACCGTTGAGCGTCCCGAGCGCGTAAGTGAAACTGCCTGCTCCGCCGAACGTCTTGTTTAGATTTCCGTTGATATAGCCATTGGTTCGTGTGAGCGTACCGGCCAAGCCAACCGAAAGTGTGTTGGCCCCGGTAGTAACGATGCCGTTGGTAAGCGTCAGTAAGCCAGTGACGGTCGTCGTGGAGGCCAAACTGACGCCGCTCGCGTTGTTGATTTTCAAGCCGCCGTAACTTAAGGCGCTGACTACTTGCGCGGCAGCACCAATGTATTCCACCGTCAAGTTAGTTAAGGTCTTGTTGGTTATGGTGTACTGACTGAGGAAGTCGGGTGTTGCAGCCGTACGTCTAACGCGCGCGGTGCCGGTGCCGGTCAAAGTTCCAGCACCGCTGATAATCGTCGCCGCGACCGGATCAAAAATCGCATTTGTGCCGTTGATGTTTAAGGTTCCTCCGACCGCGAAACTGTTATTAGCCGTCAGCGGCTGCGTTATGTTTGAATCGGTCAGGTTGTTGAAGGTGATAGCGCTGACGTTAGTGATACTCTGCGCATTAGTGCCGTTGAAATTGAAGGTACCTGTCCCGGCGTTGAACTGACCAAGGGCGCCGGACCCGCCGTTGTTCAGGTCCACATTTAGATTGCCCTGAATATTTACGGTTCCGCTGTTGCCGTTGAAGATGCCGCCCTTTGTTGCTTCGTGATTGATCACAAGGTTACCGGAGACATTCATCGTACTGTTGTTGGCAGTAAATACACCTCCGAGAATCGAGAAGTTTGTCGGCGACAGCGTACTGCCGGTGTTGTTTGTCCAGGTACCGTTGGTCAGGACCTCAGCGTCGCCGCCAATGGTTGTGTTGGTCCCGGAAACATCGGTGGGCGCGTTCGCAGAAACGCTGCCACCGCCGTTCGTGGCGGTATTACTCGTAAACGTAATGCTAGGGCTGGTGCCGTTCAGCGTTAGAGTGCCGCCGCCAACAAAAATCCCGCCGCCCTTGTTTGTGGCCGTATTTGAAGTAAAGGAAGTTGTGGCGACTGTGGTGCCGATGCTCTCAATCACGATCCCGCCACCATTTCCGCCGGTGGCCTGGTTGTTCGAAAATGTCGAGGTGCTGATGCTTACGGTGCCGGTGCCCAGATCATGTGTGTAGAGATCCGCCCCGCCGCCGCCGGCAGCAATGGATGCCGCCGTGTTGTGCGAGAACGTCGTTCCTGTGACGGTCAAATTGCCGGCCGAAGGTTGTCTGTTAAGGGGATCGCCTGGACTAAAAGAAATTCCGCCGCCGCTGACTAGAGTGGAATTTCCCAAAGTAACGTCAGCCTGACTCACGCCAGGTGCATTTGCTCCACCTACCGTGCAGCCAGTCATCGTCACGCCGCCGCCAGTAATCGCAAACCCGCCACCGCCTGGTCCTGAGGTTGTTCGCGTCTGATTATTTGCGAGTACGACATTAGTGAGCGTCAAGTTGTCGTTTTGCGCACCGCCGGTCAGTCCGCCGCCCCCGACTGATTGATTATCGAACTCTCGACCGCCGGCAATAGTCACACCCGAAATACTGTATGACAGGCCGCCTGCCACGGTTGGATCAAGACAGATCACGCGGTCATTCGCCGTGCTCTGCTGGATGATCGTGGTTGCTGCGCCAGCTCCAACCAGGGAAGTGCCATTGCCAGCAATATCCAAATCACCAATACTGTTGTTCCCGCAAAGTCCATTCTCCGCAGTCCCGTCTATGCTGAGCACGTAAGTTCCGGCTGGAATGTTGATAGTTGTCGGCTGGTTGGCGGCGATGCTGGAGAAAGCCACCGCGCCGCGCAAACTGCAGTCGCCAGCCGCTCCTGTGCATGCTGATAGCGCGGCGTTATCAGTCGTAGTATCGACCGTGATTGCAGTGGCCACCTCAGGGATGATGTCCGGCGCGGATTGGCCCTGCTGGAGCACCAGCAGATCACGATTACCATTAATTTTTGCCGGCAGTTCCAGTGCGGCGACTGGAGTATTGGTCGTATCGAGATTGACCGAAAGCAAATCGCCCGTAGTTCCAACTGATTGCGGTGCTTCCACGAACAAGTCGTTCTTGGCAGTGGTAGACGGATCAGTCTGGCGAACAACCTCGAGGCTGGACGCGTTTCCGCCGAGCACTATCAGATTTTCGGTGCCCCGTGATGAAATGGAGGCACTCGAAAGCAGGTTTTGAGAGCTGATATCTGTGACGATTGCGTTACCAGCGATTTCGCGACTCGTCCTCCACGTCTCTGCTGCTCCAGGTTGCCAGCCCGACACTTGTTCAATGTCAAAACCTGCAGGATCACGCTTTTGATTGCCGCGCGCTTTTGACCGCGCCGTTAGTTCCACTTCGCTATACGCCTGCTCGTTTTGTTCACCACGTTGTAGAATGCGGACCGAGCCATCATCGGAAAGTATTGCAAGCTGTGTGCGCGACTCGCGGTTCCATACGAAGAACCCCGTGTCCAATCCGCGCACGCTCGCTCCGGCATCGACGTTCTCTACTCGCGATTGCAAACTTAGATTTTGCTTACGTCCCCAGCCGTGAACTATTTCAATCTGACTGCCTGTTGCTACTGCAAGATCCATGAATGGATCACTGTCGAGGCCTCCAAACCTAACGGCTGTTGCTTCGGCCGGCAGACGAAGCTCCATCGGTGTGCCGGTCAAACCACCGGACGCGCCATCATACACAAGCAACTCCGCGCCGTTTGGACCATTGATTCCAACCGCCGCATCAACTTTGCCATCCGCCGCCCTGAATTCTCCGGCGGCGAGCGTTGAAACTGTTCCCGACAGTGTAATCTGCTCCGCCGCACCCATTCCGCCCTGACCGTCTCCGGGAAGCAAAAACAGATCGCCACCCCGTGTACCGACGAGCACGTCCTGGCGATTGTCATTATTAAAGTCACCGACTTGCACAAAATCGGCGGGCTCAGGAACCTGATAGGTCTCCGCGTTCGGCAGCAGTGAATCCGGATTGTAGCCCTGCTGCAGGCGGGCAAAGACCAAGTCGTCCTGCGGCGCAAATGCATCCGGGTTGCCGCGCTGAACTGTAACGATGCCAGCCCCGTTGTACGAGTAGCCGACCACTAAATCCGGCGTCGCATTTCCGTCTAGATCGGCTGACGCCATCGCGCGCGGTTGTGCCTGTCCTGATCGCAGGGACTGCGTCGCGTTTTCGTCGCCGCGATAATCAACCGACATCCGTTGTCCATCCTGAAAATGCAGGTATGGTTTGCCGCGACCGGCAGCGTGAACTGTCACGGATGTTCGGGATTCCACCCTCCGCGTCGCGAGTTGCGTCCCAAAAACTGCCGAAATGCCGATGGAAATCGCGAGGATGTAAGAGAATCGAATCGGTATTCGACTCAGCTTGGCTTTCAGACGAAGTTTGACAGCGTCAATCATGGCATTAGCACCCAGCATGGTAATCTCCTTCGTTCTTCGACTGCACAGGAATACAAGGCATAGGTTTATTGCGGATTACAGATGTGAACTTCAAAGGAAGAAACTACGATAAACGTATCACTAGAAAGATAAAGCTCGCTTACTTTACTTGGCAGACGGTATCCGGTCAATAATTATTCACGCACGCGATTTTTACGGTCACAATATGGCGGACCAGACCTGGCAACTTTGCAAGGCTACCTCACTTGTTTTTGAGATGAGAGACCCGCATGTTGCTTGTTGAGGCGGAAAACAATCTGACCACAAGAGACTTTATCCTCGAGGAAACGCAGCCATCCCTGATCTTTCGCGACCATCCTGCTGCTTGATCCGTTACACCAACCTTGCTTGACGTGGGCCAGTTGCCAGATGGGATCAGCGATCCTACCATGATCTGGCCCGGTGGTTCGGTTTCCGTCTCGACACAAACGCGGGTCGCTCACGTACAGGGATTGTTAGTACAGCCGAGCGTATTCCGAACGTGAGCAGCCGTACTGATCCAGGCCTGGCCCACGGCGGCCAAAATATCTCCGTGGTCGATGTAGTTCTGAACCGAATTAATGAAATCGGCCAGCTTTTGACATGCCGAACTTGTGTGCCCTTGAGCAAGAGCATCTTCGGCGGCATTCAACTTAGCAATCAACCCCTGCTTCTGTGGTCCGCTGAGCGAAGAGCTGTTGATGCTGGTCTTCAAGTCCTCGATCGTCTGAAAGACAGTCTTTACGGTCACCGTAAAGCTGCAAGACGCCGTATTGCCTGACGCATCCGTCACTGTGTAGGTAACTGTTGTCGTTCCAATCGGGAACACTGAACCGCTGGCCAGGCCAGCTGTCCGCGCTGTCGTCGCTCCCGGACAATTGTCTGTGCCGATCGGCGCCGTATAGGTCACCACCGCGCCGGAGGGACAGGTTGGTTCGACCGTGATGTTGGCCGGACAGGTGATTGTTGGCGGTGTTGAGTCGAGCGTTAGCGTGGCGTTTTGCGTAGCAGTCCCACAAGCGCCAGTCGTCTCGACGGTGTAGGTGCCCGCATCGGTTGACTGAACATTGCTGATTGTCAAAGTGCTGGTATCGCTACCGCTCGCAATCGTTACTCGACCGCCGAGATCACCGGTGTGCAACACGACGGCGCCCTTTTTCCACACGAAGCTGAATGGGCCAGTGCCGGAGGCGTTAGTGCTGAAGCTAACTGTAGAGCCCAGGCATACTGTCTGATCGTTCGGCTTAGTTGTCGAAGTGCTTGCCTGAACCGTCAGTGTCGCACTTCTGGTCACGCCATCGCCGCAGGAGCCTGTCACGGTTACCGATACTGTATGAGAGCCGACACTTAGGGAGCTTGTAGGAACGCTGATGCTCGAATTATCGCCGTCGAACGGCGAGCCATCCAATGTCCACGCATAGTGGAATGGTCCAGCCCCGCTCGCGGTGGTCGAAAAGTTCGCGGTTACTCCCTGGCAAACTGTCTGATCGGAGGGGGTCGTCGCAGACGTCGCCTCTTGCACAATTATCGAGGCCGTAACCGTCTGATTATCGGCGGACGCGTCGGCTGCGCCACTTCCTGCTGTCGAGCCGGCTGTGAAAGTTGCGGTGGCTGTCCCGTTAACGAATTGGGTACTCGCGCCCGAAAGCGTTCCCAGCACGGCATTGGCAAAGATCGGCGCTGGCGGAGCTGGAAATGCCGGCAACCCATCAAGCTCTGTTGTCAGAGTTGAGCCTGTATTTCGCTTCTTTATATCAGCCGTCAAGCTAGATGTGCCTTCGGTGCAGATTGTGTCCGGACTCGCGATATGTTCAAGTTGAAGCCAGACTGCGACAGTAATAGTTCCGGAGGAATCTCTCACATCGTTTGGACCCGGGCCAGCGTTCGAGCCCCACCAGTTATCGGCCGCGGAAAAAACACCGGTGCTCTGGAAAAAGGTAAGTCCGTTAGTTGGAACCGGTACGCTGTTCCCCACCAAGCGCGAAAAACTGACGCTGGCGACAGTCCCACTGCCGAGAATGGCGCCGCCTGAATTACCGGCGTGGTTGTTTGTAAACGAACTCGTCGTGACGGTGAGCGGCCCGCCGCTCTCAACAATAATCGCGCCGCCGCTGGCATTTGTTGCCACATTGCCGGAGAAGGTCGAGCTATTAACGTTGTAGCTGCTCACACCCCCGTTGAAATCAAAAAGATCGGCCGCACCACCACCGGCCGCTGATGAATTAGCAGTGTTATTCGTAAACGTCGATCCGGATATCGCCACCGTTCCCGGCGATGGCGTCCTGCCGAACGGATCGCCGGCGGAGTAGCCAAGACCGCCACCGCTGGCGCTAGTTGAGTTGTTACTAAAAATGCAGCCGGTGATGTTTAGATTGCCGCCGGCATGTGAAACGCCGCCGCCGCCAGCCGTGCCTGCGCCGGTCGCGGAATTACCTGAGATCACACAACTGGTCAGCGTCAGGGTGTTGCCCACCGCGCCAGAGATTATTCCACCGCCTCCGATGCCAGTTGTTTCAGTTCCGCCTGAAATCGTGATGTCAGAGATACTGGTATTAAAGTTAGCATCTAGAAAAGGATTGACTTCGACTACTCGATCGCCGGATTGAGTCTGATGAACGATGGTAGAGGCGGCGCCCGCGCCGATGACCGTCGTATTATCGGCGGTAATATCCAGATCGCCAACTGAGTCGTCACCGTTGAATCCTTCGCCGGCTCCGGAAATTGTCAGGTCATAGGTTCCGCCCGGGACATTAATAGTCGTTCCCGGGTTGAGATTGGCGAAAGCAACCGCGCCCCGAAGACTGCAATCGTTTAGACCTGCGGTACATGCCGAGGCGCCAAAAGTGTCGTCCGTCCTATCAACAGTAATGGAAACAAGCGGGAACACCGGAATAGTCATTAAGCGTTCGCCCGAACTCGCTCTTGCTTTCTGACCTCTGACACTGACGCGAAAGTTTTTTGGCTCAGGCTTGCTCGCTGCTGCCGAACTCGACATCGGTTTCCAGGTGAGGCTGGTCGCTGCAAGCAACGCAAAGACTGACCAGGCAACGATGAAAGCTCTGCGAACCGTGACTCGTGTGGGCTTTGAGTTTTGAGAGTAAGGCATTTGTGAGGCTCCTCGTTCAGCGTCAAAGATAGCTGGACCGGAATTAACACCAGGTTGCATTACGAGTCGCAGTGCGATTCGCTGCGCGTCTAAGGCTCGGACTTCTAATCCAAGAACGAATGACGGAATTAGGAAAAGTAACTCCTGCTTTCGGCCTGTTCAGACTTCTTGACCGTCGAGATGAGCGCGGCCCAGGCAAATCACAATCAAGAACGAGGCGGAAATATACCTTGCAGCGCGATGCAGAAATTAAGAGTCAGATACGGCTGCAAATTATTATGCGGCAATCCACTACCGGCAGTAGGCATTGCATTTGGGTTTACGGCGCCCGTTGCCGGCGCTTCGTGATACAGGGCTATCGAGCCGCGACCGAAGGGCGCCTGTGCCCATATGTTGCCGACAGGACTGGTAGCCGCGCCATTGGCATCGACTGCTCCGCCGAACTGATGCGCGTGCGCCGGCATCTCGGTCTCAAGCAGAGTCACACTATCAACGCCGCCTGCTTCGCCAAGATCGCGAGTCGTCAGGCCCGGCCCGGGTTGTGCTCCGCCCGTGTGCATCGCTGCCGAATCCTGCAGGTTAGGGAGAGCGAAGGTGCTCTTACCATCGCCGCCGTAGGTAGTGCCAAGAAGCGAAAAAAGCGCTGTGTTCTGACTGATCGGCAAGAGTTGACCATCACAGAATGCCCACCCGGTGGGCGGAAAATTAAATGGAAATATCCTAATTTCGGCTACAAACTGATCTGACATTTTTTCGCTTCCTTCCTAATTTCTCGAGGGGAAAATTCCCTGAAGTGCGATGCAAAAACTGAGCGTCAAAAAGGGCGAACGATTCTCGTGTGGCTGGCTGCCACCGACGTTTGAAACCGTGGCAGGCGACATACTTGCGTTCGCGGCAGCCGTGGTGTAGCCATTCTTGCCGCTGTTCGCCCAGAAATTACCGACGGGAGAAAGTTGGGTGGCGTTGGCCGCGTTTCCTGTGACCGCATTGTTGCCACTCAACATGTGCAAATGGGTCGGCATTTCCGACTGACTCAGTGTATGTGACTCCTCGCCGGCGCTCTCGCCCAGTGTGTGAGCATTCCCCATGTGAAGCTGAACTCGGCCTCGCAAATCAGGTAAGGCAAAAGTTGTCTGTCCGTTCCCGCCGTAGGTGGTACCAAGAAGCGAAAACAGGGCCTGGTTTTGATTGATCGGCAATAATTGGCCGTTGCAAAGTGCCCAACCCTGCGGCGCGTAGTTAAAGGTAAAAATTCTTATTTCGGAAAGAAATGGTTCGGACATATTGCTGACTCCTTCTGCGTTTGCTCTTCGATCAAAGTCCCAGCCTGGATCACCCATTAGGGATTCGGAAAGACGCCAAAAAGTGAAATTATGTAGTTGATGCACAGGAAGGGAATCATGTTTTCATGCGGCTGCGAGCCTCCGGCAGGCGTAGTAGAGATCGGTTGACTACCCATGAATCCACTCGGTCCAGCATTACTGTATTGCGTGACGTCCGACGTGGCCCAGGTGCCATTCGACGGATCAGAACTCGGGCTTCCTCCACCCGAGCTGCAACGAGCTGGGTGAGTGTGAATCGGCAACTGCTGCGTCGTAATGGTTACCTGTTCCACACCCCCATTTTCTCCGATGATATATGTTGAAAGCCCTGGCCCCGTACCCATATGCAACGGGAAGCGCCCACGGAGATCAGGTAAGGCGAATGTTGATTGTCCATCACCACCATACGTAGTTCCAATCAGAGTAAAGAGAGTCTCATTTTCGGAAATCGGCAGGAGTTGGCCATCACAAAACATCCATCCCGCCGGCGCAAAAGTTCCTGCGAACATTCTAATCTCACCTACAAATGGCATCTCGTTCTCCTTTATAAGCGGGAATTGATCTGTTGCAATGAAGTCAGCAACCCACTCCTGCGCGTGAATCGCCCCCTTTAGGTTGGCGCGAGAATATATACCGAAGATTTTTTTAACACAAGGGAAAAATTGGACAGCAAAAGTCGCGAAGTTTGTGATTGCAAGTTTTCATAAGAAGACATAGACTGCACCGCCACGGAACGCGAAACGATTCACAAGGAGAAATAGACATGAGCACGTCCCGCAGAGCTTTTTTGAAACATGGAACATTAGGCGCGATTGCTGCCGGAGTTTCGTTAAGCCTGACGAATAAGACGATGGGGCGTGGACTCTCTATTTCCTCAAGCGTGCCTCTCGGTTTGAACCGGGCAGCGTTCGAGGCTCAATTGAATACGACATTTCTCATCAATCACGTAAAGACGAAGCTTGTCGAGGTGGTTGATCTTGGTTCTCGGAAAGCAGGCGGCATCAGTAGAGAAGCATTCTCGCTTATCTTTCGTGGCGATAAGACGTCAACACTCAAACAGGATACTTATACAATCGAACATGAGAAGCTCGGCGGCTTTTCGTTTTTGGTGGTTCCGATTATTTCGACGGACAAGGGTTTCCGATACTACGAAGTCGTTGTTAATCGGTTACACAGATAAAATACTGAAATCAGATTGCACTTATCAGCCTTAGCGCCCTCCATTTTTCAGTGGTGGGTTAATTTGATGTCCGACGAGCTTTAGCTTGTCGAACCTGGGCGACAAACTGAAGTTTGTCGGACATTTGCGTTGAAACTCACCCACTAACCATTTTTCAACTGATCTGAAACCCATTCCATCAGAATATATATTCCTTGCTCTTCCTTTCTTATAAATCCGAGCCGTTCAAACGGCTTGATTGAGGGATTAAAACTCTCAACATAGACTCGCAGAGCCTTCGCAGTATTTGAGGCATCGGCCATAAGATCTGACAGCAATTGACTGCCGATTCCGGCGTTTCGTTCGCCCGGCAGCACTGTGATGTCAACGATGCGAATTTCCTCATCCAACCGGGCAACGTAGAGGCGACCAACTGGCCGTCCGTCTCGCAGGATCACGTCGTGATTCGCATCCGGATAGGTCTTCGATAATGCAATTGCTGGGCATTGAATTGGGCCAGAACAAAAGCTCGCTTCTGTTCATCAGACCAGGGCACTAAACTCATCTCGTCTGCGCGCGTCGAAGCATAAAGTTCAAGAAGAATCGTTTCATCCTCCGGTGTAACAGGGCGCAGCGTAATGGAGGGTGCGCTTTGGCTTCCAGACATCACTTAAGTTAATCAGTTTGCGGCGCTCTCGGATTGATCGCGAACACGGTTAAAAATGGCTTCGTAATAATACCCGTCACGATCTTGATTAATTGGGACCAGAAACAAATCGAACTGTCCCATCTGCTCGTGTTCAAAAGTGCACATTCCCTGGCCGAGAAAGATCTCATTTGGTCCGCGAAATACAATCGCAAACTGCTCTTGGCTTGGAGAGGTTTTCAATTCCGAAACTTCGATCAACTCCAACTCGAGTTTCCGGTCGGGTTCAACTGAAACCGTGAATTTACTGTTGAGGCTACTGCTGAAAGCGTCGTGGGTTAGCGATTTGTACACACGATCCTCCCTGACTCAAAGATTTCAAAGCCCAATTCACTTATCCAGCGGCTTATTCATACTCAAGACCATGAAATCATTTATGTTGGGACCGTAGTAGAAGTTATTAGACAAGGGTGAAAATGAAAAGCCTGTGAGCTGGATCCGCTGCACCAGGGACTGAAAGTGTTCGTTGAATTTGCGCTCAGAAATTATAGCGAACGGAAGAGACATTCCATGCTGCTCCAAGACATGATTTAAACACCGGATATGTTCTTCTCGTCCGCTTAAGACAGGCACGCTATCGTCGAGTGAGAGGAATTCTTTCAATGTGTAAAGCCGGCAATTAAAGCCAAGCTTCTGCCCGCATTGTAAAGCGTGTCCAAAGTGAATCGAAAACTCCGCATGATTTAAGTGAAACGACCTCACCGGGAACGCGGAGACACTTCCATATTCGGATAGTATCAACGTTCCCCCGGGTAACAGATGTTTCCACGCCTGTTCGATGAATTGAAACATACCCGCGTTTACCAGGAATCGATCCGGAGCGTCATCAACACGCAACTCATATCTATCGACGTATTGAGCGCCCTCTCCTACAAACCTTGTTTCATCATGCGCTTGCCCGTGTCGATTGATCTCATTCGGCTGACCGCGATGAACTTCAGCCGTTGGAAAATCCGCGACGACTTCGTTCGCGATGATCAGATGGAACCTTTGTCCAGAGAGATCGAATTCGGTCGCATCCTGCTCAAAATGATGTACCTTCGGTTGCACGCCGGACAAAATCCTCGTTTGACTCTCGATCAAAGCTGGAGACAATTCCAGTATGTGATACTTCAATGTTGTCGAGCGTTGAGCTTGTTCAATGAACGATAACGCGAACGTTCCCGTGCCACCGCCGACTTCAAGAACGCGAAGCGCCTCGCGCGTGTCGAGCGGTGAAAGAATTTCAGGCTTCAGCACAGAGAGGCAGAAACGCGACCCATAATCAAATCCGCCTGACACCTCGTTGGGAAAACGAAGCGCGTGATTCATTGTCGGCTCGATTATGTCGAATTCCCATGATGCGTCCTCAATGCCTTCCCGATGAAAGTCTTTGATCGAGTCAGAATTGCCCTCACCTCCCTGCCATCTTGAGGAGTGATAGAAGTTTCGCGGAACCGTATTGAAAGGAAGATAAGGGTTTGCCAGGCTGGTTCTATTCCTGGTGAGTTTAATTAGTTGGCGCTCTGGATCTGTTAAAAATTCAATTGCTGCTTGAAAGCTGTGGTGGTCAACAGTTCCGCTGCTATTGTGGCAAGCGCTGGTGAAAATTTCCCCGAGTGTCTTAATGCCGTCTGCTGCCAGAAAGACTTCAGCGATAAGCGGCGACATCGCTTCTTCGATGATCGGCGGCAGGTTGTACGGCTTAGGTGAATAGACGCGTTCGAGCATTGAAATGCGAACCAAATACCAAACTCCAGTTTCCGATTGATAGGCGACAGCAGGATTTTGAATGGGTCGCGTCACGTAATGATCCGCAAACGAGGCCAGAAAATCATAGCCGCCAGGAGCCAAAAACTCTTCGGAAATTAAACTCGACATCTGCTGGTCCCCGGCGATCTTTTTCAGGTCTTTAGTGCCTAACACTTGATTTCGCAGCTTTGCCTCAGCCAGCCAGGTTCGCAGCTTATTATCGGGCTGCAAAACCTCGCCAGTGAATTGATGAAAGACGCCGTACTGAACTGCGTTCGGAACCAGGTGGCTCTCGATGAAATGAACATAGGGACTTACTTTGTAAGAAACCATCGACGGTATTGCAATTACGGAAGTCAAAGGTGTGATCCGGCCGAGCCCCCGCGAAATCAAGATAGTGGTGGCCGCCAGTTCATTTCCAGGTATGCGCCGTCGCTACCACCACGCGAAAATCCGAGGCGCTCGTACAATCTCACGGCCGCGCTGGTCGCGAGTACGTGCAGCCGAATTGACTGACCTGTGCTGGCAGCTTCATTCATCAGCCCGGTTATTAAGCGGGTTCCAATCCCTGCGTTACGATGCTCCAACATGAGAGCGATATCGATCAGCACTATCTCCCGTCCGCTCCTGTCAACGAGCATTCTGCCGACAGGCTCATCGCCGTAAAGAATAATGGTGCTGTGCGCTTGCGGATAAAGACTATCGTACTGCTTATTGCGCGCCCGAAACTGCATCTCAATAAAGGCGCGTTTTTGATCGTCGTTCCAAGGCACCGCGTCCAACTCGTGCAAACGCGTGTCTGTGTAGAGCCGCAATAGAAATTCCCTGTCGTCGGATATTACTTGGCATAATGAGATAGATTTGCAATCCAGGGTCGCAGATTGCTCAGTTGTCGCAGGTGGAGGTGCCTTAGCTTCCCTGATCATGCAGAGTAATCAGCCGCTTGATCTCAAAGCGGCGCGAACCTGCAGGCGTAGTTACTGTCACCTCATCGCCTTCCTCTTTGCCCATTAAGGAGCGACCGATTGGCGAGACCGTGGAGATTAAACCGGCGGGTGGATCGCTCTCTTCGGGAGTCACCAGGCGATAACTCACTTCTTCATTGCGCTCGGCGTCGTGGAGCAAGAGCGTAGAGCCATAGGCCGCTTTATTGCGAGGCACTTTTGACAGATCGATGGATGAAACTTCGCTCATCCGCTGGCGCAGCTCGCGAATGCGTGCCTTCACCATTGTCTGCCGTTGCAATGCGGTTTGATACTCCGAGTTCTCACGCAAGTCGCCAAACTCGCGGGCGCGCTTGATCTCTTTGGGCAGATGAATACGCAGCTCGCTTTCCAACTGATCGAGCTCAGCTTGCAGACGTTGTTTGACGCCACTTGTTAAATTGCTGGACAAACAGGAATCATCGGCCTTTCTGCGATCAGATAATCTTCCAGATCTTCTAGAATAGTGTGCCCCGTGGATCGCTTTCTGCTTACTGCCTTTCGTTTACCGCTTACTGCTCACCTCACTGGATTACGCTTTGCCCTTGTCGTTCAAAGCATCTTCAATCGCCTGCCGCATCAGTTGCGGCGTTGATAGCGGGCTGAAGCCCTGAAAGTGCTTCACGATGCGGCCGTCGCGAGAAATCACAAAGCTTTGCGGAATCACGGACTGGCCATTGACGATTTGCACCAGCGGAGCTGCCAGACTTCCGTTATCCCAAACGATTTTGTAGTTGACGTTTTGTGAACGAATGTAATCTTTTACGTGGGCAGGATCATTGTGTTCGTTATAAGTGGTCGCCAATCCGAGTACCACTAACCCACGCGACTTATATTCATTGTTCATTTTCACGAGTTCGGGCATTTCGAGACGGCACGGCCCGCACCACGTGGCCCAGATGTTGACGACTATTACCTTGTTGGCATAATCGGAAAGCTTCAGCGAGTCGCCGTCAAGCGTTTCTACTTTTGTGTCGCGTAGCTCCTGGGGCAACGTAGGTGGAATGGCGTTGCTCGCCATCGGGGGCGCCGTTTTCGGCGGCGGCGCAGTCGTAGAGCGATTGGCACCGGCGTTGTTACTTACTTCGGTGGAGTTGCAACTCGACAACCCCAGCGCTGCCAACAAGCCGACGGAGATAAGACTGAGCACCAGGCGCCACGGTGTCCAGAAAGGCTGTTTTACACCGGAAGCCTTGGAGGGGAATTTCTTAGCTAAAGCCATTGACTCCTACTTTCTGATGAAGTTACCGTACTGTCTCAGTCAGGATTCGAAAAGTGGCAATTCGCGCCAGGTCATCGCCAATAATCGCATACTCACCCGTTATCAGCGAAGTGCGCGGACGCAGCTCCATGAAAACCTGATCGCCGGCCGGCGCCAAAACCCGAATCGAAGGTTTGATTATTTCTTCCGAAGCAATGGCAAAACCGCTCAATCCTCTCTGGGCTACGGCCGTAACTCTGCGCGAGCCGCGACGTGGCGTAAGCCAGACCAGAAACGGAGGATGCGTGCCGGCACGTTGATAGGTGAAAACAAAAAATCGCGGCATATCGGTTTTCAAGGTGGTGGCGGCGTGTTCGCCCTTCAGTTCGATGAAACTGACCTTAGTGCTTTTCGAGACTGCGTCAGGGTGCAGCGGCGTTTGTCCTTGCTCAAAAGGTAACGTCAGCAATTTGTTTTGTTCGTCCAGGAAATAAATCAGCCCGCGGTCTGAAGGCGGAGACGGAAGAAATTCCTGTGTGGTTTGAGCTTGTGGGGCGAATGCCATAGTGCATCCAAGCAGAATAAATTGGAGATATTGTTTAATCTTGAGCATTTGCCCTCGCCGTTCACGATTGTTGGACATCCAATGCTTGTGGTCAAGCGACCGCTCACAGTAGACTTTATCAGAGCTAACCAGTGCCTGACGGTACACCGGACTACTTAATGAGCCTGATCTTTCGGAGTGAAAAGATGAAGATGATCCAAACTTCGCTCTCGTCCCGCTTCGCCGCTTCAATTCTGGTTTTGGCCGTATCATGTTTTGGTGGCGGCAACAAATTGCTGGCCCAGGACATCAGCGGTGGCGCGAGTGTACTGCTGGCGAGCGCCGACGTTGAGGCCAAGTTGGGCAAAGGCATTTTTACCAGCCCGCAGAATATCGCGCATGCACCCAAGCACCTTGAAAAGAAGACCGTCGCTCGTCCCGTCCGTGCCGCCCACTCACAAAGGCAAACTACCTCCAGCGGCAGGCAAGAAACCGCGCGAACAGAAGAAACAAAGCCTCGCCCGGCTGAGTCAACAAGGCCTTCCGGGAACCCGCCAAAGCACGTCTTGACCGCGGAAGAATACAACAAGCAAGGCGATGACTATTTCGACGTGGGTCAGTATGAGAAAGCGGCCCAGGCGTATCAGCAGGCTGTGCGGCTGCAACCAAAGTATGCCGATGCCTACCTGAACCTTGGCGAAACTTATTTCAACCTGGGCCGTTACGACGAAGCCTTAACTGCTGACAAGCAGGCCATCCAACTCAAGTCGGATTGGGCTGATGCTTACCAGGCACTCGGAAATGCATATCTTAAGCTAGATCGATCAAACGAAGCCGTGGAGGCACTGAAACAGGCTCTCAAGCTCGCTCCGAAGAATGACGAAGCGCGCACTTCTCTCAGTCTCGCTTACTACGATCAAGGTGTCGCGGCTTACAACGGTAACAAATATGCCGAAGCAGCGGCAGCGTATCAGCAGGCCGTTAACCTGAAACCAGATTACGCCGAAGCATATAACAATTTGGGCGATGCCTATCGCCGGCTGGATAAGTTTTCGGAAGCTATCGGGGCTTACAAGCAGGCAGTTCACTACAAGCCGGACTCGGTAGAAGCTTATAGCAACCTCACTCTGATGTATGACAAGTTGGCGCGTTACGCGGAAGCTGCCGACGCCTACAAGCAGGTAATTCGTCTTAAGCCGGATGATGCCGAAGCAAATAACAACATGGGTTATGCGCTGGGCAAAACCAAGCGTTGGAATGAAGCGATTGAGGCTTTCAAGCGCGCGATCCAATTGAAGCCCGATTATGCTGAGGCGCACAGCAATCTTGGTTGGGCCTATAACAATGTCGGAAACTTCAACGCCGCGCTTGATCCTCTCAAGCGAGCGATTCAGCTAAAGCCGGACTTGCCTGAAGGTCACTTCAATATCGGGATCACGTACAGCCGGCTGGGCCAGAAGGAGGAGGCGCTTGCTTCCTTTAAGGAAACAATCCAATTGAAACCCGACTGGCCGGCGGCGCAGAACAACCTGGGCTATGCCTACGGCAGCCTCGGAAAGTGGAAAGAAGCGATCGAGTCACATAAACAGGCGACCAAGCTCAAACCTGATTATGCGGGAGCGTATTTCAATCTGGGCTATGCTTATCTTAGATCCGGCAATAAGAATGCCGCGGTCGAGCAGTACAAGATTCTAAAGAACCTGAATGTTCCCCTGGCGAACCAACTCTATCTGATGATTTATCGGAAGCCGCCGCCGGCGACTTAAGGCTTGGGAGTCACGGAAGGATCCTGATGAGCGGCTTGCCGCTCTCCAGTGCGGTAAGGCTTGTTTATTCAGCGGCTTGCAGCTCTCCAGGGCGGTAAGGCTTGCCTTACCGAGCAGTAGTTCAAGAATAATTTCGGGAGGCTCTGCCTCTTCTTCTCCACTTGATCTTACCAATATCAACCAGCAACGGCTCAGCTTCAAGAGGATTGCGGGGTTCCAGATTCTTACACTTGAATAGCGATAGTCATCTGCGCGCTCAACCATGCCGAGCCTTAACGGATTCTGGTGTGTGTAGTGCACCCGTTGCATAAACATGCTCTCACTGGTAAGCAATCGAACGTTGGGATGATGATCCCAAAGTGAATATTCGTGACCACGACGATATGACTCGTGTCTGAGCTTCTTCAATGACAAAGCATGGCCTTCCTGCTTCAGAAAATCGATTATCCTTCTGCTAATTAGCCCGTTGATAAAACGCAATACCTCTGAGGCCCTCTTCTCGCCATCGCTGATAAGATGCACATGATCAGGCATGATTACATAACCCAGGATCAGAAATTTCCCTGATGTTCTTGCCTCATCCAGCGCGGAGCACGCGATCGATTTCATGACGTCGCGCCGAAAGACTGGAAGGCGATCTTTTGTTACTGAGGTAAGGTAATAAGCCGGAGAGTTGGGAGGGATGTAATTCATTTGGAAGCGCGAGGCGTAGCCTCGCTGAGAAATTAGTCAGGTCTGCTCGGTAAGGCAAGCCTTACCGCAGTGGAGAGAATCAGTAATAAGAATCTCGCGCAAAACATTCACTAAATGTCCTGTGCCCGCAGCGTCACAATCGTGGCGCAGACCAGAACAAAGAACATCAAGATAAGTACCAGAGGATCGATAAACCAGTGGCCCCACGGATGTAGAAAATTTATGTAGCCGCTCAAGTCTTCCGGTATCTTTTCAGCGCCGTGGACCTCTGGAGCGGTTTTTAGTTTCGGCGCCGTAGGCTGAGTTGCCTGGACACTGCTTTGTAAATCCTTCACATAATCTTTCATCTTCCGCTCGTATTCCTTCGAATCATTCTCAGCGTCCTTTTTATAATTCGCGACATCCTGGCGCGCGTTCGCGATGTGCTCGTCATTAAGGTCTTCGTAGTGTTTGTACAGACCGCGTCCCCGGTTCTCGCCCTTTGGATCGGAACCTTCTTCGTCCAAAGTGTCGAGCGTGGAAAATCGTTTAATGCCATCGAAAGCCCAGGTCGCCGGCATAATTGTGCCAATGAAGCGCGACGCACCCTGCGGCACGCCTACCAAACCTGAAAAAAGTATTTGCGGAATCAGAATGAGTGGCACCAGGCTGGTGGCCATCTCGGAAGTCTTGACTATCGCCGAAACTAACAGGCCGAGGGCGATGCCGACTCCAGCAGTAATCATGATGATCGCGAGCTGTGGTATTGCCCAGCCCGGCAGGTTCATCAGTCCGATATAATGCAGGAATTTTAGCGAGCCGAAGAGTAGCAGACACTGCATGGATACGATGAGCGACAAAACAAAAAGCTTCGAACCAACATAAGGCAACAACCGCAAGTTCACCATGCGCTCGCGCGTGTACACTGCGCGCTCGCGAATGATTTCGCGCGAAGCGACGGATGTGCCGAACCAAATTGAAACCAGCGCCAGCATGAAATAGGGAAAGTCGCGCGGAGCTTTCGCGCCGACTACCAGATAAGTAAGGAAGGCGATGATGGGCGCCTGACCAAAGAGAATCAGCAAGTTGAACTTGTCGCGAGTCAGCACCTCCAAATAACGCCGCGTGAGGGTGCCCCACTGCCGCACCGCATCGACGATGCTGATACGGCGCTTTGGCGGTGCCGCCGCGCGGCCCTCATGCGGCAAACCGCTGAGCGGCTCGACCACGTTGCGTCGATAGGCTTCGGTATTTTGAAACTTTCGCTTCCAATCTTCGGCAACCTCTTCGGCAATTTGCTCACGCTGCTGTTTGAAAGCCGCCTTCTGCGATTTGGTAGCGTTCGCCGGAAGCGCCTGCATGGCGGCGGTCTGCCGGTCAACCGGCGCCTCGAGTTTGTCGTAGAGATCCTTGAAGCTTTCGGCTTTGACATGCGCGAGCGCTTCCTGCGGCGCGCCGTAGAACACAAGTTTGCCACGCATCAGCACCACGATCTTGTCGAACAGCTTGACGTTCTCCATCGCGTGCGTCGTGAGAATTACGGTGCGTCCACTTTCGGCAATCTGACGGAAGAGCTTCATGATCTTTTCTTCCGTCGCCGGATCAAGGCCCGAAGTCGGCTCGTCAAGAAATATCACTGAAGGCTTGGTAATTAATTCGACTGCGATCGAAACGCGCTTTCGCTGTCCACCGGAAAGCTGGCCGACCGGAACGTCGCGCCGTTCGGAGAGTCCGGTCACATCCATTACTTCACAGACGATTTGATCGATCTCTTTGGTGGATACGTCGCGCGAGAGGCGTAGCCGAGCAACGTAGTAAAGCGTGCGGTAAACTGTCAGCTCGCGATGAATGATGTCATCCTGCGGTACGTAACCGATGGATTGTTTCAGCGAATCGAGATGGCGATACAAATCAAGATTGTTGATGAGCACATGACCACTGGTTGCCGGACGCATGCCATTGAGTGAATCCATCAACGTTGACTTGCCCGCGCCTGACGGTCCGAGCAATCCAACAAACTCGTTCGGCTGAACGGTTAATCCCACGTCATCAAGCAGTTTGATCGTGCCGCCTCCTGATCGATTAGGGACGATCTTTGCGATGTTGATAGCGTCGATGCGCGTCTTTGATCGCGTGTCATAAACCGCGATGCCCTGGTTGGCGTCAGCCTGCAAAACGAACGGCCCGATCTGAATCACATCCGAAAGCTGGACCGGGCGCCGGCCACTAATCCTTTGTCCATTGACGTAGACGCCGTTCGTCGAGCCGCTGTCTTCGACCGAGACATTGCCATTCTCGCGCGCAAACTTCGCGTGATGATTTGAAATCTGCAGGCCGTCGAGGCGCAGGTCGTTATCGCCGGCACGGCCGACGGAAAGCTGCGGACGATTTTCGAATAAAAGCCGCGCTAGTAATTGCGGCTGCGATGAACCTGGTGAAACCGTAGGTGGAAGCGAGCCCGATCCGGTGGTGACGATAGTCGCGCCGCGGGCCATCGCGGCGATCTGGCCGAAGGCCGGCGGAATCAAATGCTGGCTGGGCGTCGGAGCTCCGGGTTGGATGGCCCTGTGCGGTGGCGCGGGATGGGAACGATCAATGACCCGTATTACCGGCCCACCAACTCCGAGCTGGATTTGATCGCCGTCGAACAAGGGAACCGTTTCCGTTATGCGTTGACCGTTTATCAGAGTCCCGTTAAAGCTTTTTAAATCGCTGATTGCAAACTGGCTGCCTGTTTTCCTGATCTCAGCATGGCGACGCGAAACGACTGCCGCCGCCGCGTCGATTACGACTTCTCCTTCAGGATCTCGGCCGAGGCGCGTCAGTTCCCTGTTCAGCTCGATTCGTTTCACCGGACGACTGTTGGCGTCCATCAACTCCAAATGCGCCGGCCCAGTCGCCGGCCCAGTCTTGGTGACCGGCTGTGCCGGAGCATCAGAGATTTTTTGTGCGCTAACGCCGACAACAGCCGGAGGTGTGGTCACGACAGGCTGCGGCTTCGGCGGATGCGCATCACGAAAAGTCTCCATGCGGCGTAGCTCAGTGGCGTGCGCTTCCGCTTGTGATTTCGCCGTTTGTTCGATGCTGACTACACGCAGGACCGGTCCATGCTCACCAAGCTGAATGTTGGCACCGACCCTAATCTCAACCGGGGTGGTAATCCGCTGACCGTTTACGAACGTGCCGAAGCGAGAGCTGGTATCACAAACCAGCCAGCGACCTTCGCTCAGACGAAATTCGGCATGCTTGCGCGAGACCATGGGCCATTGGTCCTGCGCAAAGAAATAGTGGCAGATTGCCGGATCGCGACCCACAAGGATTACGTCTCCGGTAAAGGTGCGCTCGCCCAGCAATTTGCCGCTGCGATCTTCTGCGAGAACAATTTTCATGACTGAATGAATTGCGGATCGTGGCAGTAGCCCGACCCTAAGGACGGCTTCCTACAGAACGCGCCTGACAAAACGCCAGACGGTTCTGTTATTTCTTACCAAAACGAAACGACTCGAGAATCATTGGCATCTCGCCCTTTACGCCCAGGTCATCAATTGACTTCAATTCCGGGGCCAGCGAAGTAGCCAGCATCAGCAGCGTAACGCCATTCTTTCCACTGTCTGAAGGCGGTAAGAAAACCGCACGACCCCAAATCTTCAAATCGCCCTTCACTGTATTTCGCGAGAACCCTTCAAAACGAAATTCATAACCATCGTACGGGCCGATTTTTGTTTCACCTTCAAATACTTTGCGGTATTCGGGATACTCCTTCGCGAACTGAGAACTGCGTTCTTCCACGAGTCTCGGATAGGAAGCTCGGTCTGCTGTGTCAGAACCAGTCGATGCATACCAGGCGACGGCAAAAATTTCCTGGGTGAAATCTGGTGGCAGTCTCCGTTCGACCTTGGCAAAGTTGCGGGCGCCCGGCACGCCTGCGGCAGGATCTCTTATCCAGTTGTTTGGATAATAAAACGAGAAGTCAAGATAATGCTCGGCTAGCTTGCCATCGAGGTTATCCTTTGAGTTAACAAACTCAACGGCATTTGCAGGTGGGGTAAACGCCGGCTGGTCAGCCACGTTGTTAGTCGCGTTTCCTGAATCGCCAGCCGATGGTTCGGAGTTCGGGGTCGGCTCTGCGCCTTGCGGCTGAGGCGACTCAATCGCTGTCGGCCCAAGTCTGCGCGCTTCAAGCGACGGCCCCATCCTCTTCCATAAAAGGAACGCACCGACAATGAGCACGACGCCAAAAATGAAAAGCACCGCAAGAATCCCGAGCACCAAGGGAAGTCTCGACTTCTTTGCTTGAGCCGGCGCCGCAGCCCGAGCGGGCATCGGCGGCGGCGAAGCAACTTGAGGCGGCGGCAACGGCGCAGACGTGCTGATCTTACTAGAAACTGTTTCTGGCAAGGAGGCTGAAGTTTGCGGCGGTGGTGGTGGCGAAAGTGGTGCTGAAGTTGGTGGCGGGGGCGCCATCGCACCGGACCCGGGCGCACTCAACGGCGCAGAAGTTTGTGGCGGTTCAGGTTCGGCCGGCACCGGCGGAGCTGCCAGATCTTGAGTGTCGCGAGCACGGCCTCCGGTCGCTGCCGGCGGGCGTTCAACAACTGTCTTGTAGGGATCGAACTGATCGGGAGGCAACTCGCGCGATATCGTTTTCGTCGGTGCGTCCCTAAACTGCGTGGAGTCGATGCGAATGGTTTCGGCCTGGGCCGATTCAGGGTCAACCAGCATTCCGCCGTCGTGGGTACAGAACTTCTGCGTATCAGTCGTGTATGTTCGATTACATTTGGGACAGCGTTTCATTGGAGTTCTCTCGCTTGGATTATGGCGATAGCCTGGCACGCGCCGCGGCCGTCCTGGTTTGCAATTCTGAATTACTGGGATCGAGTTGCAAGGCCCGCTGATAAGCGCGCAAGGCATCGCGTGCGCGACCGGCAGTCATGTAACCATCGCCGACTCCGCCAAAACCAAACGCGCCGGCGAGTTGTTTGCGGTCCGCCTCTGAAGCAAGATCGACCGCCTGCTCATAAGTCCTGAAAGCATCGTCGTAGCGGTTGAGACCAAGATATGTCCGGCCGAGAAGATTACGAACAGGAAAGCTTTTCGGATTCACTTCGACCGCGGTTTTCAAAAAGGGTTCCGCTTCCCCGTATTTCTTGAACAGTGCCAGCAGGCGGCCCGTCAGAAATAATGCACCGGGATTGCGCGGGTCTAATTGCAGCGCTCGGTGCAAGACACGATCAGAATCATCCCAACGCTCCGCCGACTGCAGCGCATCTGCGATCAGCACCAATGTCGGAGCATCGTTCGCCCGGTCGATTGCCGATTTGTATAGCGAACTCGCTTCATTCCAACGATTCGTGTGTCGCAACACATCAGCCAGGTGCACTTGCGCCACTACGAAATTCGGATCCAGCTCGACTGAACGGCGCAAGACATCTTCCGTGTCCTTATTAAATATGCCGCGCGCGATCATGGCCACTCCCAGACGATCGAATGCGACCGCGCTATTAGGCTGTAACTGCGTAGCTCTCCTTGCGAAAAATTCCGCCTCAGTGAAACGCTTCGCGTTAACGGCGCCGGTTCGCGGCTGAACCAAAACGAAGCTCAGAGCCATTAACGCCTCGGGATTATTAGGGGCCAGGTCGACCGCCTGGCGGTAAGATTTTTCAGCATCGTCCCATCGTTGCTGATCCACGAAGATGTTGCCCAATCCGTAATACGCGCGACCATCGCGAGGCTTCAATCGCAAAGCGGCCCGATAAGAAACTTCGGCGGCGGCAAACTTGCGCGCATCACGCGCATCGTTAGCGTCGGCGAGCGCGTCCTCGAATTTTGCTTCCACCTCCGCTGGACTCAGACGTGCCGAGCGCGCCGCAGGTTTTGATGGGTTCGTTGCGCTGTGCCTGGTCTCGGGATTCTTCGGACGAAAGATGCCCGCCCCTCCGCCCAGGTCGCCGCCGGTTTGCTGCGCCCGCACGGCGGCTGTGAAAATAAAGACGAAACCCGACGAGGCCGCCAAAGAAAGGAAAGCGATCTGTACGTAACCAATTGTCTTTCGATACATCGTGCCTCCAACCCAGCTCATCACAAACGCGTATTACAGATTATTAGCCCAGACGTCAAGTGCGGGATTGATGCTGCTCGCAGTAACCAGCCCCTTCAAGGGCGGCAGGTATTAGATGCTAAGAGCTTGCTCTTATCAAACGAAAACCCAGCACAGGATTTTTATAATTCGGCGCAACCCAATTCCGCAAAGTACCGCTCACCGGCAGGTCACCCTTAGTAGGACTGGCATAACAGCCTCCGCGAATCACGATCCAGTCCTTGTGCTGAACAGGAAGTTGCGCCGGGTTGCCTTTGTAAAGCGATGCCTTCGACGAAGTCCACTCCCAGACGTTTCCCACTAAGTCCTGCACGCCCCAGGAATCAATTCCCTGCCCGTACGTGCCGACGGGTTGCACTGTTCCGACCCCGTTCGTCGCTTCGGTCTTATCCATTAAGAAAGTGCCGACTGTCGCTTCATGTGCCGGCGCTTCGGTTGGCGGCCCGTCATTTCTACCCACTTGAAATGTGCCGCCGGGAATCTCGATTAGGTCCGGTTTGATAACTTCATCAGGATTGTTGGGCTTGGTTGGTCCCGATGGTTGCGCCGCCAGCCTTGCGCGAAGCACAAAATATCCGCCGACCCCGCCTGCGATCAAAAGCACCACACACAATCCGAGTACGATTGGTATCCAGGATTTCCTGGCGGGGGGGACCAGACTTACATCCACATGTGGAAACGACCGCGCTGTAGTTCCACGGTAACTATTGTTGCCAACAGTTGCGACTCCACCGGTTTGCACGTGGGTAGCATCAGGGTCGACTGCCGCTGTGCCTTTGGACATTGTCGCGGTCAGTTGCGTAAGCTTTTCTTCGATCGCTTTGGTTTGCTTTGCAACTATTTGCTCCAGCCGCTGCTGCTCTTGCTCGCGCTCGCTTTCTTCGGCCTTGCGTTTGCGCGTCTCTTGTTCGGCGTAACGGCGTTTTGCTTGAGCTTCACGAGCTAATTCGCTTTGCGCGAACTGGGTCTTCTGCTGGTCTTCAAGCAGTGCCGCCCCGCTAATCGTTCCCGCCAGCGGATCAAACGCGGTGTTTCCTGAAAATTGGCCCGTGCTAGCTCCCTCGGATGCGGGCGCGACAATCGTCTTGGAAGCATCGATCTCCGCAGCCTCAGCTGAGCGCTTCAAAGTCGCACTGGCGGAAGCCATCGCCGCGCGCAACTCGCCAACAAACTCGTCGGCCGACTCCGTGCGGTATTTCGGCTCTTTCTCCAGTGCATGACGCACGGCGGTTTCAAGCTGTGGCGGCACTTCTACCCCTTTCGAAGCAAGCCAGGGAACTTCCATGGTCAAATGCTTCTTCATGATCGATGGAATCGAACTGCCCTTGAACGGCACTTCACCGCAGAGCATTTGGTAAAGCATTACCCCGAGGCTGTAGATGTCTGCGCGCGCGTCGGGTGGCTCGTCCGACCACTGCTCAGGCGCCATATAAAATGGCGAGCCCATCAGTCCCGTGGTCTGCGCCGCAATAAATGAACCGAGCAATTCTCCGGACTTAATTTTGGCCAGACCAAAATCCAGGATCTTGACACCCTCACTAATCGGTATCTGATCCTGAATCATTACATTCAAAGGTTTGAGGTCGCGATGGATAATCTTCTGGCGGTGCGCGGCGGCTATTCCCGCGCAAATCGGTTGCATTAACTCAAAAGCGCGCATCGCAGACATTGCACCTTCTTCAGCCATGATGTCCTGCAGAGACTTGCCCTGCACGAACTCCATGACCAGGAAAGGCATGGTGCCCCGCACGACGCCGAAGTCAGTAACGGCGATAATGTTTTGATGGCGAATGGCGGCAGCGGCGAGCGCTTCCTGACGAAAGCGCGTCACCAGCATCGGATCATTACCGACGAGATCGGGCAAAATAATCTTGATGGCGTGTTGAGTTTTCAGAAAGATGTGGCGCGCTTTGAAGACTACGCCCATGCCACCGCTGCCCAAACGCTTCTCAAGCTGATAACGTCCGTCAAGGATAGGCTCTCCCAAGATGGAGGGAGTCGTTTCCGACCCGTCCTCAGGACAGTGATTGATGTCGTCAGAAAAACAACTGCGACAGCTTGGGCATTCTTTCATTCGTTGGTTCTACTGCTGCGCGGCTCCGAGCGAGTCAAAGGCGTTCGCGAAAAGGGATTTTAGCGGGTGCGGCGCAGGCAAGCAAGCAGCAAACTATTTCACGACCACATTTACTAGTCTCTGCGGTACTACGATCACCTTCACTACCTTATGACCGTCGATGAAGCTTTGCACCTTAGGATCGGCGAGGGCGATGGTGCGCAACTCGGTTTCCGAGATGTCCGGCGCGACGATGACGCGCGATCGCAGCTTGCCGTTGACTTGAACCGGAATCTCCAACTCTTCCTTTCGGGCCAGGTCAGCATCGGCGACGGGCCACACGGCCAATTTCAACAGGCCGCCTTTGTGCCCCAGGCCTTCCCACATTTCTTCGGCCACATGGGGTGAAAATGGCGCCAGCATTATGACCAAAGCTTCGATTGCTTCTTGTGCCGCAAACTTGTCGGCGCGTGATGCCGATGAAGGTTCGACATTAAATTCACCCAGCGCATTCGAAAGCTCCATTAGCGCCGCGACGTTGGTGTTCAAATCCAGTTTTTCGAAATCATCTGTGACGCGCGCAATTGTCTGATGCGTCTTGCGACGCAACGAGCGCGCGGCATCTGTGAACTCATCGGATTCAGGAGCAGGCATTGTCCGGCCTGTTTGTAATGGTTCGCTCCAGCGCCAGACCATTGTCCAAACGCGGCGCAGGAATCTCACGGCACCCTCAATGCCAGTCTCAGACCAGCGCAATTCGTTCTCGACCGGCGCGGCAAACAATATGAAAAGGCGAATGGCGTCCGCGCCAAAAGCCTGAATCATTTCGTCCGGATCAACGCCGTTGCCGAGGCTCTTGGACATGGCTTTCCATTCGTTTGTGCCTTTAACGCGATTCGTCACCATGCCCTGCGTCAACAGGCGTTTCACGGGCTCGTTGAATTTCAACAGGCCGAGGTCGCGCATGACCTTGTTCCAGAAGCGCGTGTAGATCAGATGCATGACCGCATGCGAATCCCCGCCGATGTATTGATCGACTGGAGTCCACTTCGCGGCAATCGCCGGATCAAAAGCCGCGGTGTTGTTGCGGGGGTCCGTATAGCGGAAAAAGTACCAGGACGAATCGATGAACGTGTCCATCGTATCGGTCTCGCGTTTGGCCGGACTGTCGCATCTGGGACAGGTGGTGTTAACAAACTCAGCCACGCCCTTCAGCGGCGATTCGCCCGTGCCTGTGAATTCCGCTTTATCAGGCAACATCACGGGCAAATCTTTTTCCGGAACCGGCACCATTCCGCAGTTTTCGCAATAGACAATCGGGATAGGAGCGCCCCAGAAACGCTGGCGCGAAATGCCCCAATCGCGAATACGGTAAGTCACGGCGCCGCCACCGAAACCTTTCGCTGCGGCATAGTCGGCCATCTCGCGGATGGCGTCTTGCGAAAGCTTGCCGCTCCATTCGCCACTGCTCACCAGCAAGCCGTACTCGATGAACGCCTGTTTCATATCCATCGACTGATCGCTTCCCGGAGTGACATCGACGACTTCGCCCTGCTGTCCGTGAATGATAGGCGCAATGACCTGGCGGATAGGCAGCGTGTATTTCTTGGCGAACTCAAAGTCGCGTTCGTCATGCGCGGGCACACTCATCACCGCCCCCGACCCGTAATCCATGAGCACATAGTTCGCCACCCAAATCGGCAGCAGCTCGCCATTGAACGGATTGACCGCCAGGCGGCCGGTATTAATACCTAATTTTTCTTCTTCTTCTTCAGTCGCATCTTCCGGACTAACGGCACGCGCACTTTTCACCTTCTCACCAAACTGCATCACCTCGTCCCTTAGCGTTGAGCCTTCCAGCAATTTCGGCAGCAACGGATGCTCAGTCGAGAGCACGATTGCGGTCGCGCCAAAAACCGTGTCGATACGTGTCGTGAACACGCGAATTTTCGCGTCGTCATCCTTGATTGCAAAATCGATGTAGGCGCCTTCGCTGCGGCCAACCCAGTCCCGCTGGCGCTTTAAAACTTTTTCCGGCCAGCCGGCTTCGATCTCTTGTATATCCGTCACTAGCTGTTCGGCATATTCGGTGATGCGCAGAAACCATTGCTCGATTTCTTTCTTCACAACTGGCGAGCCACAGCGCCAACAGATGCCGCCTGACGATTGCTCGTTCGACAGGACCGTCTCCTCTTTCGGGCACCAGTTCACGGCCGAGGTTCGCTTATAGGCGAGCCCGCGCTCCAACATCTTCAGGAAGAACCATTGATCCCATTTGTAATAGTCAGGCCGATGTGCGGCAATCTCGCGGGACCAGTCGTAGCTAATGCCGAGACGCTGCAACTGTCCGCGCATGTGCGCGATGTTTTCTTCGGTCCAGTCGCGTGGTTGAATGCCACGCTTGATCGCGGCCTGCTCTGCCGGCTGGCCGAAGCTGTCCCAGCCAATGGGATGCATGACATTGAATCCGCGCAGGCGTTTGTACCAGGCCAGTGCGTCCCCGATCGTGTAATTGCGCACATGGCCCATGTGCAGGAAGCCCGAGGGATACGGCAACATTTCCAGCGCGTAAAACTTCGGCCGCGGGTCATCGTCGTGCGCTTCGAACGAGCGCGATTCAGCCCAGCGCTGCTGCCACTTCTCTTCGATCTTTTCGGGGAAGTATTTCTCGTCCATCGCTCTTAAGCTCTCCTGTTAAGTTACAAGCAAAGTCTCTAATGCACAAAGCCGGCCACGTGCATTAGCCAAAATTCGATTTTGATATGGAGATTATGCCGCCTCGCCAGATTGCGCTATCGAGCGCAATGCAGAAGCGGCACCGTAAGCAGGAGCTTCGTAAGTGATCGGTTCGAAAACATTTGAGCCACGCGAATGATTAGAATTCTAGCGGAAGGCTACACCGGCGTCCAGCGAGTCAGCCATCCACGAACGATCTCAACCTTTCCAGATTCTTCAAATCAGCGCGCGGATCGTCATACGGAGTTTCCAAAATGAACGCCGCATGAGCAAGTTTCGGATGCTGCGCGAAGCGGCGTAAGGCTTCGCTACCTATGTGTCCTTCGCCGATGTGCCAGTGACGATCGACGCGCGAATTGTAGGACGCGCGTGAGTCGTTGAAATGAATCGCGCGGACATTTCTCAAACCAACCGTCCGGCGAATGCTATCAATCGTCGCTTCCAATCCATCTTCGTCGCGAATGTCGTAACCTGCCGTGAAAGAATGCGCTGTGTCAACGCACACAGCCAGGGGAAGGTTCGAACATCTGTCCATGATTGCGCGCAAATGCTCGAAGCGGTGCCCGATGCATTCGCCTTGACCGGCAGTGTTTTCAACCAGGACGCGAAGCCGGCCGAACTTAAGACCTTGACACGCGAGTTTCAAGCTGCGTGCGCAAGTTTCGATTCCATCCGCTTCGCATGAACCATGAGCGCTGCCGGGATGAACGACCAGATAATCGACTCCGAGCACGATGGCGCGCTGAACTTCTTCGCGAAATGATGCGCGCGACTTTTCCAGCATCACTTCGTCCGCCGCGGCCAGATTGATCAGATAGTTCGTGTGAATCAAAACTGGAGAGAGTTTCGTTTGCCGGCGTATCTTCCGAAACAGATCGATCGCATCCTTAGTCAGCGGCTTAGCCATCCAGCCGCGCGGATTACGCGAAAATAACTGCACTGCATCGCAACCGGTTTCTTTGGCAACGATCAGCGACTCATGCAGCCCGCCTTTGATGGGAGCATGGAACCCTATCCTTGGCCGTTTAATTCTCGCTGCGGTAGGTCCCATCGGAACTCCTTTGCGGCCTTTGCGGATCCCTTTGCGTCCCTTTGCGAAAACCTTGGGGCCTTTGCGTTAATTAATTTTTTCCTCCGCGCGGATTTTAACGCAGAGAACACAAAGGAATCCGCAAAGGGACGCAAAGTGTCATTTCTGAACCTCCTCCATGACCCGCAGCATGTTCCCGCCGAGTATCTTATCGATATCGCTCTCCGAATAACCCCGCCGCAGGAGTTCGGCGGTTAAATGCGGAAGATCCGCAACGGATTTCAAATCAGCAGGCACAGCCTGGATGCCATCAAAATCGGATCCGATCCCGACGTGATCGATGCCGACGAGCTTTACGACGTGATCAATGTGATCGACGATGCGCGCGACGTAAATAGGAGGCAGCCGTTTCAGATATTCTTCGCGGCGCACTCGATCGCGCGCCAGCTTCTTGTGCGCGATATCACCCTTTTCCTCTTCTGAGGCGCGTCGGACGAACGGCTCGATTTCGGCGTCAACTTTCTTCTTCTTTTCAGCGTATCCCGGTTCGATATGTTCCGGATAAAAAATCACGTTCACGACGCCGC
>WNGK01000212.1_pt1 | contig 57643 bp, 56 predicted proteins | sample 5400601 | NCBI WGS metagenome assembly WNGK01 (sample SAMN13153376, study PRJNA577476) | soil metagenome | isolation source: 60 cm soil or saprolite under Garry oak tree replicate 1 | place: USA:California | collected 2016-06-15 | reverse complement strand
GTAGCGCTCTAACCAACTGAGCTACGCGCCTACATGAACTTTTCAGTAGTTTACCAAAATACCGTTGACGCCCAAAAGCGCCGCAACGGCCTCCCCCTCTGATAGCGGCGCCGTTGCGGGTGGATTGAGCTATTTCCGACTAGACTCTTTTGGGCATTGCTACCGCGACGCAAGGGTTACGGTACTATCTGCATCGTGGGACGCCGCATTGATTCCGGACGCCGAGCTGGCGTAGTACCCTTTGCGGGCACGAATCTGCAGCTTCTCTCCTGCTTGATGAGCTTGGATCTTGATTTTGCGATAGTGGCCGTCAGACACGAAATCTGCGGGCTTGTAGGAAATGGCGTACCGGCTACGCAATTCTTCGCCGATTTTCGCGAATGCCTTGGTCACCGCCTTGGGATTCGGCGGCATGAGCACTCGCCCGCCAGTCTGTTCTGCTAACCTGCGCAGATTCTTGTTACCCAAATCGCCCTCGAGTTGCCCGGAATTCCAGTTCGTGCTTATTGCGTAGATCGTGACCTCGGCTCGCTGAGCGGCATCGATAGCACCTTCCAAGCTCGCGTAGCCGGCATTGTTATTGCCATCCGAGAGAACTACCAGTACCCGCGCCACCATTTCCTGTTCTGGACGACGCTGCAGTTTCTGGGAAGCCGTGCTTACTGCATCGTACAGCGCCGTTCCTCCGTCAGGGTGCAGTTGCTCGACGCCTCGGGACAGTAGCTTCGCATCGTGGACGAAATCCTGCGTAACCTTGGAATAGTTGTCGAAACCCATCACGAACGCCAGATCATCGTCCCGTTGTAAAACCTCGCGAAGAAATAGGCTGGCTGCGGCCTGCTCGAAGCGGAAACGCGAATTCACGGAACTGCTGGTATCAATCACCATGCCGACGCGCAAGGGGAGCTCATGCTCAGTTCGAAAACCCAGGATGGCTGCGGGTGGTTTGCCGTCGTCCTCAACCAGAACGTCGTTCTGAGAGAGGTCGCCGGTTGCCTTGCCATCACGTGAGGCCAGAAAGAGCACGTTGACTTCGTTCACCTGCTTGGAGAGCGTCCACTCAGTCGCGGAAACTGGAGTTTCCACAACCGCGCTGATTGTGCATTCGCCACAGTTCTGCGCACTAGCTGGTTGTAAGCTCAGTCCCAGAACAGCGATCAGAGCGACCAGCAACTCCAGATGTCCCTTGCGATCTGCGGTTCGATTCAGAATACCTGCCGGACGCGTCGCCATGGCCACCCTCCACGACTGCCTCGACTGCAGGCGGTCATGCTATACCATAAGCATCCGCGGTGCCATCGCGTGATGGCAGCGGCCAAGAGAAAAATCTATTTGTAAGTTATGGAAGACAAAGTGGAGCGAGGTTGGGACCGGAGAGTTCCTACCGAGTAGATGAATTTCCAACAGCCCGGCAGACTATCTGATGTGATACAGGGTATCCATTCAGATACGTGCTCCGACGTCGCAAACTATTCTTGCAGTTGTCCGTGGTTTGTCCAAACAGAGATCGGCCCAGCTCGTTTGGCACCTGCCCGAGCAGATTCTGCGGCGAAATCTCACGCCGGCCTGCATAAAAAAGCAGTCTAACTACTTACGAAGCTCTGCCGCAGACGCGTCCAGATTCCGTGCGATGGTCGCAGTCCAACGGCGGCTGGCTGCTCCCCGCCTGGACAGGAGATATGCATCGGTTGTTTACCTGCGGAGTTGGTCACAAACGGTTTGTCCTGATCGATGGGCTCACCGCACAACTCACACCGTTCCTCCAGCCCCGATTGCTCCTTGCGGAACTCCAATTCCGGCACCCTCCAATCGTGGGTGGGGCCGAGGAGAGCACGCCATTCGAAGCCGTCGCTGTTGTTAGCTGCCGTCGTAGCCATCACCAACCTTTCTGGATACCGCGATCGGAACATCGGGAAAAAGGAGCCGCTTTGTCGACCCTCGATGACGTCAGCAGGTTTGTGACCGAAGGCAGGACGACCTCTCTTGTCGGGGCTTCTCGCGGCAACACTCTGAAAATGAAGAGGAGCCTTGAGAGATTCGCGGTATGCGAAGGCAGGCTGCGCTCTCCGCTCAGAATAGGCGCTATCCAATCGGATACATTCGCCCTCCAAACCAGAATCCTTTGAATTTTCTCCTTAAAGCAATAAGATCAGCGCGGACGAGACAGTAGTTAAGGTTTGATTTCTTTGGCATTTTTTTAACGTGTGTTATCCGACGAGTTTTGGAGAGTTCTTGAAGCCAGCCCCATGCATCGCGGAGCGGATTCAATTGGATGCGGCGCTGGTGCCCGCAAATGTGGTCCAACTCCGGCGAGAGGAAGGCCTCTACTTTGCGCCCGATAAATTGGCTTCCGTACTGGAATCGCCGGGACGCATGGCGCGCGATGTCCACGGGCTTTTGAAAGTTATCAGCGCCCTCAACTCGATCCGCGGCCTGATTGGGCTCGAGCGCCCGCTCTTTGAGCTGATTCTGGACGTCATCCCGGCCGAGCGGGCAGCCATCGTGCTAGTCGAAGACACGGGTGGGTTGCTCCCGGGCGTTCTGGTTTGGGACAAGTGCCAAGGGTCGGCTCCTTTTCGCATTTGTAAGCGGATGAGTGATCGAGTCCTGGCGGAAAGCTCTGCAATATTCAGCAACGAAGTACAGGACGCGGAAGGCGCAGCCCCGCGCTCAGCCATGGCGGCTCCGCTTATCGCCTTCGATCGCGCGCTTGGATTCATCTATCTGGAGAGCGGCAGCGAAGGCGTTCGCTTCGATGTGGGGCACCTGCACATGCTGGCAATTATCGCGGCCATTGCTGCAACCGTGCTGGAGAACGCGCGCCACCTGCAAGCGCTCGATAGAGAGAACCAGCGACTGCGGGACGAGGCGAACGTTCAACATGCGATGGTGGGTGAAAGCGGGCGGATGAGGGAGGTCTACCAATTCATTTCCAAAGTTGCCCGCAGCGACTCCACCATTCTCCTTCTCGGGGAAAGCGGAACCGGAAAGGAGTTGGTGGCGCGTGCCATTCATCAGAACAGCCCGCGCAGCCGACAGCCCTTCGTAGCCATCAACTGTGCGGCAATAACTGAGACGCTGCTGGAAAGTGAGCTCTTCGGTTACGAGAAAGGCGCATTCACCGGAGCAGCGGCGCAGACCCGCGGCAAGCTCGAAGTCGCCGAGGGCGGCACTGTTTTTCTCGACGAGATTGGCGAGTTAGCTCCAGCGCTTCAGGCCAAGCTGTTGCGTGTCCTCCAGGAGCATGAGTTCACCCGTGTGGGCGGAACGCGTCCAGTGAGGCTGGATATTCGCTTGGTTACGGCTACCAATCGAGATCTGGAGCAGGCTGCGGGACAGGGACTCTTCCGCCGCGATCTGTATTACCGGCTCAACGTCGTTTCCAAATCCTTGCCGCCGCTCCGCGAGCATAAAGAAGACATTCCTTTGCTGACCAGTCATTTCATTCAGAAATCCAGCACTAAGATTGGCAGAAAAGTGCTTGGCATTGCCACCGCGGCTGAAGGATGTCTAATGAACTACGACTGGCCGGGCAATGTGCGCGAACTCGAAAATGCGATCGAGCACGCTATGGTTCTGGGTTCGACGGACCTGCTATTGCCCGAAGATCTCCCGGATTCGGTGCTGGACGCCGTACCGGGCGAGGCCGGTTCCGCCAGCCATTTCCATGCGGCAGTAAGAGAAGCAAAGAGGCAGCTCATCCGCGCAGCTCTGGCCGAGGCTAACGGCAACTACACCAGGGCCGCGAAGAACCTCGGTTTGCAACGGAATTACCTCCACCGGCTGATTCGGAACCTTGCCTTGCAGGACGAGCTCAAACGATCTGTATGACCGTGTGGCGGCAACATCGCTTGGGTGCGCGTCGCTGAAAACCCTCGCGCGACAGAAGTTCATTTTCCAGTGTAGCTGATGCGCCAAATGGAGTTCGAGCCATCGTCAGTGACAAGCAGCGAGCCGTCGGTCGCGACTGCAACCCCAACCGGGCGTCCCCACACGTTCTTGTTGTCGATCACGAAACCAGTCATGAAATCCTGGTATTCGCCGCTCGCGCCTCCGGTCTGATGCAGCGCAACCCGAATTAGTTCGTAACCCACGCGGACCGACCTATTCCACGAGCCATGTTCCGCGGCAAAAATGTCGCCCTGGTATTCTGCGGGGAATTGTTTGCCGTCATAAAACGTCATCTCAAGCGATGCGTTGTGGGGATGCACTAAGACATCCGGCGTGATGACTTTGTCTTTCAACTCAGGATGTTTTCCCTTGTGCCGTGGATCCTGATGACCGCCCATGTACCACCACGGCCAACCGTAAAAGCCGCCATCCTGCACGTGTGTGATGTAGTCGGGAACGACGTTGTCTCCCAGGCCATCGCGTTCGTTGGTGGAACACCACAAGTCGCCCGTCTTTGGCTGAATCGCAAGTCCTACAGGATTGCGGATGCCGGATGCGTAAACACGCATCCCAGAGCCGTCCGGGTTGAATTGAAGAATGTCGGCAGTATTTTTCTCCCCCGGGCTCGAGTCGGGATCGTCGACATTGGAATTAGAACCGATTGAGACAAACATCTTCTTGCCATCAAGAGAGAATTGAATATCGCGTGTCCAGTGGTATTCGCCACCTGGCAAGTCCGCAATGTGCTGCGCACTGCCTCGTGCCTTCAAATCGCCATTCTTATAGGGAAAACGCACGACCGACTTCATGTTTGCGACGTACACCCACTGCGGATCTGGCCCAGGCGGATAAAAGTTGATGCCGAAAGGCCGTTTCAGATCGCTGGCGAAAACTGCAGTTTGTTCCGCCTTGCCTGCACTGGTGATTCCACGAAAGATTTTGATTTCCCCGGCCATACTTTCGGCGAGGAATATGTCGCCATTGGGCGCCTTGCGAATCAGTCGCGGCTCTTGCAGACCGGACGCATACAGCTCCACCTTAAAACCGGGAGGAACTTGCGGCCATGCATTTGCGGGACGCGGCACCACTTTAGGCACATTGCCCGATGAAGGTGTCGCGAGCGGAGGAGGGATATCTTTTACTGTAATCTTTCGAGTCTTGCCAGGCTTCTCATATCGGAAGTCAGTGAATGGCGGCGCTGGCGGCGGCAGATTTAAGTTTGCGGCGACTTGAGGCGCTTCCGCTTTGCTCTTCTCGCCTTCACCTGGCGACGCCGCGAGCGATTTGACGTAGTTAACAATCTGCCACCTTTGGCGTTTTGGCAGAGTTGCCCAAGAGGGCATGCCATCGTTTATGTCGCCTTTCGTGATGTACCAAAACAATTCGCCTGGGGTTACCGATTTGATTTTTTCGCTGGTGAGAGAAGGGATGTTGCCCGATCCCTCGCCATTCTCACCGTGACATCGTGCACATTTGAGGTGAAAAAGACGCTTAGCGGTGGCCGGTGGCTGGCCTTCGTAGGGGTTCTTTAGCTGTTTGACGGATGCCGGAACGTTATGGAAATTCTGAGCATGGGCGGCAAATGCAGAGATTCCAATTGCTAAAAGGACAAGCAAGCCTTTAGAAACATTTGTGGATGCTTTCAACATTCTCCTCCGCCTGTCGGCGCCCCGATCCGCAAATAGACAAATCTCAGACCAGTCCCACAATTATTTTGACCTAGTAACCTTTTACTTTGATCACAAAATACGTGAATTCATGGGAACCGTCGAGCAGCAGCTGATGTGGCACGCGAGCGGGAATATGGACGATGTCTCCGGGTGAGAGCTTCTGTCGCACACCACCTTGAATTGAGCCGTTCCGCTTTTCATTTGGCGATACAGTTTCCCCATTCACCATGGTTCCACCGACAAGGAGCGTTGCGGATCCAGATTGCACTACAAACACATCCGCCTGAGTTTCGTGCCATTCGACTTGGCCGTCAGCTTCCCTGCGACCCAGCAGAAATAGTTCGTTAGGGAAATCGGAAAGCTGTTTCACTGCCACATGATGTGGATCAGTTGCCGCCTGCTCATTCAAGCTTTGACCAATTTGCTTCAGCGATGCAGCACTCCAGTGTTCGAAACCCGCTGGTGCCGACTCTTGACCCACCGTGGATAGAAGGGGAATCGCCAAAAAAGATAAAAGCCAAAATCGGTTCATTGTGTATTCACCTCGAAGCAAGTTTCGGCGTTACCGGTCTTTGTCGCTTTCATGTCCCTCTTTCCTTAGATCGGACAAGGAAGAACCGGTTGCATTCAAACGTGTCCATTTTTCGAAATTCGAGCGGAAGAGCCGGGTAACATCGTGCTGAATATCCTGGCGCCGGATGCCACGTCCGTTGTTGGACAACAGCCGATAGCTGTTGGCCAGTAAGCGCGTCAGAAGCATGCGAGTGTTTTGCCATTTATAAATCACCTGCTCCAGAACGCGGGCATCCGAATGCTGGGGGATAAAGCTGGCTCCCAGCATTTCAATACGTTCTCGAGTGATTTCTTCCGCAATCGAAGGATTATTGAGGAACCACCAGCATCCGAAGGGCATCAAGTTATTAAATTTTCGAGCATAGACGCAAAGTTCGTGCTGGTTCTCGCGGCTTAGAACGCTTACCAGGAATCGATTGCCGGGAAACGCTCTGCACAGGTTCTCCAACGCGCCAAGGTCAGCTCTTCCAACCGCATCGCCGGCTAAATGAAGCCTCGGATTCACCTGCCGACGGACCCCAATCATTAGAGACAAGGGAAGATCCAATTCGCGGCATGAAGGGATCACCGCTTCAGCGAGAAGCTTGCTTTGAATCGTGTCTTCCGGAAACTGAAAGGTATCAGGAAGCGAGACCGCCATGTACACCGGGTGCATGCGCTCGTGCCAGTCAGAGAGAAACCTGCGAATCTCAATTGCCGTTTTCCCCGACGCGTGGGCATCTACTGCATAACCCTGCTTCGCCAGTTGCTGCCAATGGCCGCCCCAGTCGCAAAGAATTCGATCCAGCCGCAATACCGATTGAAATCGCGGGTGAGGCTTCAACCCATTCATCCAGATCGATTGTTCCTCGGGATCAAGCGGATCATTGGTCATTGCCACGGTGCTTACGCCAGCCATCTGTAATACCCGTTGGCTGTGCGACTCGATCCGTTGAGCTTTAAAAAACGATCTCGCCTCCTCTAAGTCAGCGCTTTCGGCAGGTAGCTCGAAAGCTTTGAGAACGGCGATGATTCCGCGAGTGGCTTCCGAAATGGGCGTATTGTCGACAAACAGAACTTGCCAGATCGCATCGGCCTGTTCTCGCTTGGAAAGTTTCCAGTAGCGCTCGGGCGGCATATCAGACGAACGAAAGAACTCGGCCTCAAGATAGTGGTAAGTCAGCAGTTCGTCGATTCCCCATAGACCGAGTTTGCCGAATGCAGGAGAAAACAGGTGGGTGTGAACGTCGATGAATGGAGTCGAGGACAAGACTTCTTCTACTACGGGTTCGATCTGACTAGGGATCAGCGCGTCTGCTGAAGGAAGATTTCGCGGCCGCTTTGATTGGCTAACTGATCTGGTGTCCATTTCTATCGGGGCATCTGATGTTGGTCAGGTGGTACTGACAGTCGAGTGTAGCGGACTATAAAAGCGGCTCTTCTGGTTGTCAAAGCGAAAAACTCAGAAAAAAATTCGGCAAGACATAACCAACCATGATGCCGTCCTGACTTTATAATTCAGCCTTTCGTGCGAAGCTTGCCGTCAAGGACTTCTTCATGGGTCATCCTCTTCTTGAGCTCACCAACAAAACCGCGGTTGTGATCGGCGGGACCAGCGGCATCGGGCTTGCCCTCACCAAGGCGCTTGCTCAGGCGGGTGCCGATGTTGTTCCCTCCAGTCGTCGCGCCGAACAGGTGCGTAGTGCGGCGTTAGACGTTGAGGGACTGGGACGGCGGTCTCTGGCTCAGACTTGTGACGTGACGGATATTGCCAGCCTCTCTCAGCTTCTGAAATCCGTACGCGACAAATTTGGTAGCGTTCAGATTTTGGTGAACTCCGCTGGCCGCACCAAACGCACGCCTACGTTGGAATTGCCGGACTCAGAGTGGAATGCGATTCTCGAAACCAACTTGACGGGAACCTTGCGGGCCTGTCGCGTGTTCGGAAAACACATGGTCGAGCGTGGTTACGGCCGCATCATCAACATTGTCTCGATTGCGTCGTTTGTCGCGCTCCAGGAAGTGGCTGCGTACTGTGCCAGCAAGGCCGGCGTAGCTGCTCTGACCAAGTCGCTTGCCATCGAATGGGCAAGATCGGGGGTTTGTGTGAATGCGATCGCTCCGGGCGTTTTCCCTACGGATTTAAATGTCGCCCTGCTCCACGGCACTGAGCGTGGCCGGGAATTTCTGATGCGCACGCCCATGCAGCGGTTTGGAAAACTCGATGAGCTTGCAGGCGCTGGTGTGTTTCTCGCCTCCGATGCGGCCAGCTTCATTACTGGACATCTATTGGTTGTCGATGGGGGTTTCCTGGCGAGTGGCGTGAATCAATGATTTGGTCAGACTGAACTCGTAGTGACAGCATTTCTTGAAGTCATGCGGGTTCGAGTCTGTTTCACGATTTCCACGAACTTGCGCGCGTTTTCGACGATGATTTGCGACTTGCCCGATTTGAGGGCGTCCGCCTGTACCAGTTCGCCCCCAATTCCTAGTGCAGCGGCCCCCGCCTCGATGAATTCGGCGGCCGTATTCAGGTTGACGCCGCCGGTGGGCACGAGAGGAATTTGTGGCAGCGGGCCTTTCAGAGCCTTGATGTACTTAGCCCCTCCGACTTGGCCGCAGGGAAAAATCTTTACGAAATCCGAGCCCGCGTTCCATGCCGTGATGACCTCTGTTGGGGTCAAGGCACCCGCTATGATCAATACTTTTTCCCGAACGGCGAATTCGACCGTTGGAAGATTCAATCCGGGGCTGACGAGAAACTGCGCCCCGGCATCCAGGCAACGGCATGCTGTCTCGGGGTCAAGTACGGTCCCGGCTCCGATCAGCACTTCAGAACCGCTGCTCTTGATGAGTTCACGAATCACTTCGACCGCGCCAGGCACGGTCATGGTGATTTCCACGATCGAGATTCCGCCCTGACAAACGGCCTCGGCCGCGATCAATGCCTCGCGTGAGGACGACGCGCGGACCACCGGCACTATGCCGATTTCTGCTATCCGATCGCGAACCTTCTGCTTGTTCATCTCACCTGCCGTATGTTCCTGGTCAACGCGCGATGCGCGCCCCGACGCCTTCCATCACCTGGATGACCTCCTGAAGAGTGGCCATGCTGGTATCTCCGGGCGTAGTCATCGCTAGTGCGCCGTGAGCGGCGCCGCATTCGACAGCCCACTGCGGATCTTTGCCACTCAAGAAGCCATAAATCAGACCGGAAGCAAAGGAATCACCCCCGCCTACGCGATCGAAGATTTCAAGGTTTTCCCGATTCTTTGCCTGATAAAACTTTCCATCGCAGTAACAGATCGCGCCCCAATCGTTTTGGGTAGCGGTTTTTGCTTTTCGCAAAGTGGTCGCAACCACGCTGAACGGGTAATCTTTCACGACCTTGCTGATCATTTTCTTGAAACCATCCACTTCAAACGTTGAATGATGTTCGTCCATGCCTGGAACCTGGTAGCCGAGCGCGGCGGAGAAATCCTCTTCATTTCCCAGCATCGCATTCACATATGGTGCGATGCGGCGATTGACTTCCTGAGCCTGTTTCTTTCCTCCGTTCGATTTCCATAAGGATGCACGATAGTTCAGATCGTAGGAAACGATTGTGCGGTGGCGTTTTGCAGCTTGCATGGCTTCCAATGCAACATCGGGAGTCGTGGGGGAAAGAGCACAAAATATCCCACCGGTGTGGAACCAGCGCGCCCCCTGCTTTCCAAAAACTTCATCCCAATCGATGTCGCCGGGCTTGAGTTGGGAAATCGCGGTGTGTCCGCGATCGTAGGATCCGACGGCGGCCCGCACTCCGAATCCGCGCTCCGTGAAATTGAGGCCATTTCGTGCCGCGTGACCCACCCCGTCGTGCTCAACCCAACGCACCAGCGACTGATCGACTCCTCCCTGGTAGATGAGATCCTGAAGCAGTCTTCCCACAGGATCATTGGCGAACGCGCTGACGAGCGCGGTGTCCATACCAAAGCAGCGCTTCAATCCGCGAGCTACGTTGTATTCTCCGCCGCCTTCGCACACGTCGAACTGGCGTGTTGTTGAAATTCGACCGTCGCCCGGATCGAACCGCAGCATGACCTCGCCGAGACTAACGAGGTCCCAGCGGCATTCCTGCTTCGGTCTGATTGTCAGTGCCATGTATCTGCCTCAGGTAATTCGGGCCGGCTCAAGTTTGGGCGACAGCAACTGAATGGTAGCCAATGCCACCAAGTATGCCGAGCCGGCAATGAAGAAAGGTACCATGTAACTGCCCGACCATTGCAGGATGTGGCCAACGATGGTTGCGATCAGCATCCCTCCAATGGCACCCGCCATTCCTCCGATTCCCACCACTGAGCCGACTGCCTGGGATGGAAAAATGTCAGACGTCAAGGTAAAGAGATTCGCAGAGAATCCCTGGTGGCCCGCCGCAGCGAGCCCGATCAGTAAAACGGCTTCCCACATATTATCGGTTCGATAGGCAATGACAATTGGGACCACACAGAGTGCGCAGACTAACATGGCAATCTTTCGAGCTGCGTTGATACTTTTTCCCCTGTGAATCAGCCACGACGAGAGCCACCCGCCCCCGACACTTCCCACGTCAGAGATCAAATAAATAACCATGATCGGCAGACCGATCTTGATCAAAGCCAAGCCATGCCTGCGTTGGAGAAAGTCCGGTATCCAAAACAGGTAAAACCACCAGATGGGGTCGGTCATGAACTTGCCCATTACAAACGCCCACGTCTGGCGATGCGGAAACAGGCTAATCCATTTGATCTTCCTGTTCGGTTCGGATGGATCGCCGCGGATGTAAGCCAGTTCGGCTTTCGAGACTCGGGAGTGCTCTTCCGGTTTGCGATACAGCACTAGCCAAAAAATGAGCCAAACAAATCCCAGGGCCCCGGTGATCACGAATGCCCAACGCCATCCCCAGTGCAGGGCGATCCAGGGAACTATCAACGGCGTGACAATAGCTCCTGCGTTGGTTCCGGCATTGAAAATTCCCGTGGCTAGGGCGCGTTCTTTCTTCGGAAACCACTCCGCGACGGTCTTGATGCTAGCTGGGAAAACCCCTGCCTCGCCGAAGCCAAGAGCGGAACGAGCGATTACAAAACTGGTGAAGCTATTTCCCAGGGCGTGGCCCATCGAGGCCAGGCTCCAGAATGCCATCGCCAGTGCATAACCTAATCGCGTGCCCAGGCGGTCCACCAGCCTTCCTACCAATATCATGCCGACCGCGTAAGCAGCCTGGAATGCTAAGACCAGATTCCCGTAGTCGATGTCGTTCCAGCCCAAGTCGTGTTGAAGAGTGGTCTTGAGGACGCCAAGGACCTGGCGGTCCATATAGTTTTTGGTGGTTCCAAGCAACAGCAAAGTACAAATGACCCAGCGAAAATAGCCGGCACGGGTGGAACCTCCTCGTAGCTTTTTCTCAAGTGCTTCGGCTTCCTGCACGGGAGAAGTAGCTGAGACACCGGGTCTGGCGGTCTGATCCATGATCTGGTGGCGCCATTGGGCGTCAACATCTCAGAATATAAGAATGGCTCTAGTCGCCTGTCAAACCATTTAACATAGCGGTTCGCCGGACGGGGAACACCGAGGGCACAATGAGAATATTTCGATGTGCGCTAATCGCAGTTTTCCTGCCATCACTTGCTTTCACAACGAATAGCACCGCTCAGGCACAGCAACTGGCACAGACTCCGCCCATGGGCTGGAACAGTTGGAACAAGTTTGCTTGCGAGGTGAGCGAACAACTAATCCGCGAAATGGCCGACGCAATGGTCAGCAGTGGCCTTAGGGAGGCGGGCTACCAATACGTCAATATTGATGACTGCTGGCAAGTCAGCCGCGATGCCCAAGGGAACATTGTCGCGGACCTCACCAGATTTCCCAGTGGTATCAAAGCCCTGGCCGATTACGTACATGGCAAAGGGTTGAAGCTCGGAGTGTATACCGATGCCGGACGATTGACTTGCCAAAAGCGGCCCGGAAGTTTCGATCACGAACTCCAGGACGCCAAGACGTATGCTTCGTGGGGAGTGGATTACGTGAAGGTGGATTGGTGTTACTCCGAAGGACTTGATCCGGAAGTGCAGTATGTGAAGTTTCGTGACGCCTTGGCACAAGCCGGACGGCCCATCGTGTTCAGCATCTGCAATTGGGGTGTTAAGGCGCCTTGGCGCTGGGGACCGAAGACTGGAAACCTCTGGCGGACGACGGGGGACATCAGCGACAAGTACGGCAGCATGTCGCTGATTGGATTCAGCCAGAACGGCTTGGAGAAATTCGCCGGCCCTGGACACTGGAACGATCCCGACATGCTCGAAGTCGGCAATGGTGGTATGGATCGTGACGAGTATCGAACCCACATGGCATTGTGGGCCTTACTCGCCGCACCGCTGCTTGCCGGTAATGACTTGAGAAGCATGACTGCCGAGACCAAAGAAATGCTCACCAACGGAGACGTCCTTGCTGTTGACCAGGACTCGAAAGGTATGCAGGGCCATCGGATTTGGGAAGAGGGTCCGTTGGAAATATGGGCAAAGCCGCTGGCCGATCAGAGCCAGGCTGTCGGTCTATTCAATCGGAGCGAAGCGCCCCTGAAGATGACTCTGGATTTCAAAGCCATCAGTCTTAACGGTCCGGCGAAAGTGCGTGATCTTTGGGAGCACAAGGATATTGGCACAGTGCGAGACTCGTACACCGTTGAAGTGCCCAAACACGGCGTGGTGCTGGTAAAGGTGTCGCGGTGAACTGTCGCACGGCGCGAGCTTTCTTCCTCGCAGGCAGCTTCAGTCTTTTCCTGCTGCCCACGGCATCGCTCGCGTGGGGAACACCTCAAGGCCACAGCACACTGCAAATCTATTTTGTCGACGTCGAGGGAGGCCAAGCCACATTGTTCGTCACACCTGCCGGCCAGTCATTGCTGATCGACACCGGATGGCCGGGTCACGATGGGCGAGATGCGGATCGCATCGTGGCTGCGGCGGGGAAAGCGGGCATCAGCAAGATTGACTTTGTTCTGCTGACGCACTACCACCAGGATCATGCCGGCGGAGTCACGCAGCTCGCTGCAAGAATTCCACTAGGGTCGGTTATCGATCATGGAGAAAACCGCGAGCATACGGATGCGCCCACAGAACAAGTCTGGCAGGACTATCAGCGCTTCCTGGCAAAAGGCAATATCAAGCGCATCATCGCGAAACCGGGAGATAATCTGCCTATTCGGGGCATTCAAGCGAAGGTTGTAAGCTCTGACGGCGCTCTCATCAAAAAACCTCTGCGTGGAGCCGGCACAACAAATATGGCCTGTAAGTCGTCCAGTCCATATCCCGCCGACAAGACGGAAAACTTGCGCTCTTTGGGGGCGATGATCACATTTGGCAAGCTCAGGATTCTGGATCTCGGCGACCTCACCTCGGACAAAGAAATGGAGCTAATGTGTCCATTGAATCGTCTTGGCCATGTAGATATCTACATCGTTTCTCATCATGGCTGGAGCCAAAGCGGTAGTCCTGCACTGGTGCACGGTATTGCTCCGCGTGTGGCGATTATGGACAACGGAGAAACCAAAGGCGGGTCGCCCAGTTCCTGGGACATCATCAGGAAATCACCTAGTCTTGAAGATCTTTGGCAAGTCCATTTTTCCAAGGAAGGCGGCACAGAGCACAATGTAGCGGATCCATTTATCGCCAATCTTGTCGGACCGGACGCTGGCAACTATCTGAAAGTGACCGCGTGGAAGGATGGAAGTTTCGAGGTGTTTAACTCAAGGACAGAGACCAGCAAGCATTATGCGGCTGCTCATTAGCTGCGCGCTGTCGACGGAGTTTTTCTCCGAAGCTTCGATATCGAGAGCAACACGATAAGAAGTGACGTCGCCAACACGGCGCACGCGATGAGGAAAGGCTGATCCAGACCCGTCTCGCTGATCGGTCTTGCGGTAAAGTTGCCGGCGACACCGGTCCACCAATAAGCAAAGAGCCCAATATCCATCACGATATGGCCGATCATGCCGAAAATGAGCGATCCCGAGGACCAGGCGAGAAGTCCCAGTAAAACCCCGGCGGCAAACACGATGGGAACCATACCAGCCATCGCCCAGCCTTTAGTGAGATGCACTGCCGTGAAGAGGAGTGAGGAGATCAGGACCGCGACCGGCGCGCCATGGCGCAGTTCGAGCGGGCGCTGCATATAGCCACGAAAACCGGTCTCTTCGCAAATCCCGGCGGAGGTCGCGGAGACTACGACCGCAATCCATCTCAAGGGCAGCGAGGGAATGAAAGAAAAATCATAACCCTGCCGGAACGTTGCCATCGGATAGGGCACGATGCGGAACAGCAAAACAATTGACGCATGAATACTTACCGCGAAGAAGAGGGCGGCGATAAGCCCCCACGACCACTGCGTGGGCGTCGGGGTGCCGCGACGGAACGCCGTGGCGCGGGCGGCTTGCGTCGTACGCGGTGGACCTCCGCCGCCCGCCCACCATATATACAGCGCGAGGAATGCCACTTCAACGACGGCAGCAAGCGGCACGCCAAGGTTGAGGAGCAATAAAGGCCAAACGTTGGCGGGGATGAGAGCCATCAGAATGCCCGTGATGATGGCCCGTAGCGCAGTGGGCAACCTCGCCCAACCGCTCAAATAACGAGAAGGCAGCAGTGTCATCAGGTCGTGACCAACGGCTGGCGATTCTACAGCTATTCTTGTTTCAAAGCGGATCCGGTATCGGCTCCATTCGCCCAAGCATAAATACATAACCCGCGATCCCCAGAAGCAAAAATGCAGCTGCGGCGACGAACGCTCCCGAGAAGGAATGCGTTGCTTGAACGATATATCCGGTAAGAATCGGAGCGGCGATGGCCGAAAGCTGATTACAAAAGTTGATGATTCCGCCGAGTGTGCCGACGCTTTCCCGCGGGGCGATCAAAGATGGGATCGACCATCCCACCGGCGCGGCCGCAGCCAATCCACCCAAAGATAGGCTGATCCAAAACAGCGCAGCTAGCGGTGTGTGCGCGGTGGCGGCGCCAAATATTCCAAGGCCGAGAACCGTTCCTCCAATGAGTACAGCCTGGCGTACACGAATCGGGTTCCAGCCTCGTTGAATGAGCGCATCGACGAGCCATCCACCTACCAGCAAATCCGTGAATGTCGCGAACAACCATGGCGCGCTGGTATAGAGGACGGAATGGAGCAAGTCCACATGGTGAGTCACGGAGAGATAGCTGGGCAACCAAGTCAATAACAAATAAAAGCTGTAGTTATAAGAAGCGAAGCCGAGAGCCAGCCCCAAGACTTCCCGCTGCCGAAGTAAGTACCCAAGAGGAGCGCCTTTCGAGGCTTCAATTCGATCTTCTGGTTGTGCGCCGCCCCGTGTGATGAATTCCCGCTCTGCCACGGTAAGCCGCTTGTCTTCGCTCGGGTTCCGGTAGAAGGCATAGAACAGCGCAAAATAAAGAAGGCTAATGAAGCCAGTAGCTGCGAAACTCCATCGCCAACCAAAATGCAGCAGCAGGATGCCAATCAGGGGCACTCCGATCGCAGACGCAAATTTTGCTGCTGCGTCAAAAATCGCTGTAGCCAGGCTTCTCTCTTGCTTAGGAAACCAGTATCCGATCGCTTTCGCATTAGCTGGGAAAGTGGGGGCTTCCCCTATCCCAAGCAAAAGGCGCGCTGCAAAGAAGCCACCGATTCCACTGGAAATCGCCGCGCCGAAGGAAGCTATGCTCCAGAGAATAGTGCTGACACGTCCGACCAGGCGTACTCCAAAGCGGTCTAGCAATAGACCTGACGGCATTTGGAGTAGAGCGTACGTCCAACTGTAGGCGCTCAACAAATATCCAAATGTGACGGTAGAGATTCCGAACTCGCTATGCAGGGCGGCTTGCGAGACAGACAAATTGACGCGATCGAAGTAATTAACCAGCACCCCAAATCCCAACATCCAGGCAATTCCCCAACGCCTGCGGGGGACTTTGCTACTGAAGTCCGAATCCGGCGGTAACGGTGTGGTTTGAACAGCCCGGTTCATGGCAACGGAATCATGAGCCCGCGCCGGGGCCTACGGCTACGACAAAGTACATCGCCGGAGTCGTGCCAATATTCTTGATCCCGTGTTCGTCATTGGAATGGACGAATCCCAGCGAGCCCGGCCCCATAATATGCCCAGTGCCGTTAATGGTGAGTTCGACTGTTCCCTCGCGAATGAGCCACATCTCGGAATGCACATGATGGTGCGGAGGATGTGGCATGCCGCCGGGAGGCAAAGTGGTTTCGTGTGCTTCCAAGGATTCACCCGTAGCAAGCTTGCCCTTCAAAATCGGACGAAACTGGGCGTTTTTAGAAGTGTTCACCGGCAATTTCTCAAATGAATATGTGGCGGAAGGCAACGAATTGTCGTCGGTGGCGAGAGCCTCCAATCCAACAGTGGCCGGGAAAGAGCCAGCCGCTAACAGAAGACACATTTCACGTCGAGTTATCGACATACGTACCTCGCGCGGTAAAGTTCGAAATCCGGCCGCATCATACCAGACAACCTGCTACGTTCTGGCCGCGATACGTGGAGTAAACTTCAGAGCCATAGGCAACGCTTACGCAATGAAGTTATTGCCCAAACTCTGGAAGCCCGCATGAGCGCGCAACCCATTCTTCGGCTCGGAACTGTAAAGGACGTTGCGCGTTTGGAGCAGCACCTGCGTTCGCTCCATCTGACCCTCCCTTGCGATCGGGAGCTCGCGCGTGGGCCGGACTCTCCGCTGCGCTGGCCGCTTACCAAAGGCGACATCAAAATCGGCAATCGGATCGCGGTACAACCCATGGAGGGTTGGGACGGTTCGTCAGACGGCAACCCGACAGAGAGCACGATCAGGCGCTGGCAGCGTTTCGGTCGCAGTGGAGCGAAATTGATTTGGGGCGGAGAAGCCGTCGCGGTCACTCATGAAGGACGCGCTAATCCGAATCAGCTCTTGGCAGCAAAACATACGCGTGAAGGATTGCACCGGCCGCGAAACGTATTGATAGAGGAACATCGGCGAACCACAGGTTCCGACGATGGATTGTTGATCGGTTTACAGTTGACGCATTCGGGTCGTTACAGCCGACCAAATGCCCATGATCGAATCGAGCCTCGCATCCTGTTTCATCATCCGATCTTGGATCGTCGATTGGGTTTGCCGGATGATCATCCTCTACTGAATGATGCAGAGATTGAGGAGATTATTGCGAATTTCCACCGCGCAGCCTGGATGGCCTGGCATCTGGGATTCGACTTTGTCGACATTAAGCATTGCCATGGCTACCTCGGCCACGAATTTCTCGGCGCTCATACACGAGAAGGGCGTTACGGCGGCAGTTTTGAGAACCGAACCCGATTCCTGCGGGAGGTTGTGCAGGGAATACGTTCCCTCGCTCCGAAACTAGCTATCGGCGTGCGGCTTTCGGCTTTCGATACCATACCTTTCTTGTCCGATCCGGAGCGACCGTCCAAGGGAAAGCCAGGTACCGGGATTCCTGAGAAATCCGAAACGTTGATTCCGTATCGTTGGGCATTTGGTGTAAACCCGCTGGCTCCGACCGAAGAGGATCTAACCGAAACGATTCGCTTTTTGTCTCTGCTTGAGCAGTTGGAAATCCGGCTCGTAAATATCACCGCGGGCAGCCCTTATTACAATCCTCACATTCAGCGGCCTGCTCTGTATCCACCTTCCGATGGATATCAGCCGCCGGAAGATCCGCTGATTGGTGTGGCTCGGCAAATGGAAGTAACACGACATTTGAAAAAGCGTTTTCCAAATTTGATTTTTGTGGGATCGGCGTACAGCTACCTGCAGGATTTTCTGCCGAACGTGGCCCAGGCCGTCGTGCGTCAGGAATGGGTCGACGTAGTTGGGCTGGGGCGAATGGTATTGACCTACCCTGACCTGCTCTGGGACGCAACCGAGGGGAAGATGATCCAGCACAAGCGAATTTGCAGAACTTTCAGTGATTGCACAACTGCGCCTCGCAACGGATTGCCGTCTGGTTGTTACCCGCTGGACAGTTACTACAAGACTTCTGAGTTCGCCGAGCGGCTCATCATTTTGAAGAAGCACTGACTCCCCATGCCCGAGGGACACCCGCTAATGCTTGAGGGTCAATCGTCTTGAAGCCTCCGACTCAGCCCGTGAGCATCGAATCTCTGGCCCAGCGACGGCGCTTTGGTCGCCAGGTGCAAGGCATCGCAGCGGCCTTGCTGCCATATGAGTCAGACGGGAAAGTGGCCGTGGAAGCATTTCAACAGCATTTGGTCGCGACGCATCGCGCCGGATTAATGAACGCCGTCAATATGGACACCGGCTATGTAAACTATCTGACCGATGCAGAAAAGCAAGACGTTCTGCGATGGACGGGAGAGGCACTAGGGAAAGATGTGCCCTTTGTGGCGGGAGCCTACATCGAAGATCGAGCGGGCGAGATAGTCGCCCTCTACCAGCAGCAGATCGACTCCATCGTAAGTTTCGGGGGAATCCCTATTTTGTTTCAGACGGTCCGTCTGCGCGGCACCCCTGTCAGAGAGAAAGCAGCGACTTATCAATCAGTGTGTCGAGGATATCCGCATGTGCTGGCTTTTGAATTGGCCGCTATGTTCGCGCCGAACGGCGAAATTTTTGATGAAGAAACTGTCCGGTGTTTAATGGATATTCCGGAGATCAAGGGGATAAAACATTCCTCGCTCGACCGGCTGGTCGAACTCGAACGGCTCGCTCTCCGCGATTCGTATCGGCCGGATTTTCGTATCTATACGGGAAACGATCTGGGCATCGACATGATTGAGTATGGATCGGATTATTTGCTCGGGCTGGCAACCTTCGCACCGGAGAAATTTGCCGAGCGGGACCGGCTATGGGAGAGCGGCAATCCAGACTATTTCGCGGTTTCCGATGCGCTGCAGTATATGGGCAACGTAGCTTTTCGGGAGCCGGTTCCCGCCTACAAACATTCAGCAGCGGTGTTCTTGCATCTGGTCGGGCGTATACCTAGCGATTTGACGCATCCGAAAAATCCCAAACGCCCGTCATGGGAATGTCAAATATTGCACGATTGTGCCCGACGGCTCGGTTATGAACAACAGTGACCTTCACACATCGACGACCCTGTCTGGTTTCTGCGCAGCGCGATAAATTGCTTCAATTACCGCTAGACTTCGTCGCCCCTCGCGGCCGTCGCACACCGGCATCCTGTCGTGTTGGATAGCCTGAATAAAATCTTCAAATACCGCTTGATGTCCACGGAAGTCGCTGACGACCGGAGATGAAGAACTCTGATTTCGGTCCCGGGTAGCGTCAGCGTTGGTATCCGCGGGCGGATTCCGCAAATCTGCCGCCACGATGCGATCGTGCTCCAGAATGATTGTGCCTTCCGACCCGGTGACTTCAAGTCGGCGTGGATATCCCGGGTACGCGGCCGTAGTCCCCTGAACAACTCCGAGCGCGCCGCTGGCGAACTGGAGGATTGCGACCGCGGTGTCTTCAGCCTCAATCGCATGCAGAGCCGTGGAGGTGCGCGCTTGGACACGAGTAACATCGCCGAACAGCCAAAGCAGAAGATCGACGGTGTGGACGCCTTGATTTATCAATGCCCCGCCGCCATCGAGTGACAATGTTCCGTGCCACCGCGAATTGTCGTAATAGCCAGGAGGCCGATACCATTTCACGCGCGCATCGGCGAGAATCGGTTTGCCAATCACGCCACTTGAGACCCATTGTTTGAGTTTGCAAATGTCCGGCTTCAGCCGGTCCTGAAAAATCACACCAAGTTTTACGCGGTTGCGGTCGGCTGCTTCGATCAGTGCATCAGCGCGTTCGGTGCTGATATCGATAGGCTTCTCGGTCAACACATGCAGCCCGTGCTGGGCTGCCGCAATTCCCTGGGTCGCGTGCAGTCCTGACGGACTTCCTATTGCAACCAAGTCCATCGGGCGGTGCGCAAGAAATTCTTCGAAGTCCTGATACCGCGTTCCTCCGTGTTCGCGACAGAGGCGATCAACCTTGTCCGCATTTGTGCCATAGATTGCGGCAATCTCCACACCAGCAATCGCACGCGCCGCGCGTGCATGCGTCTCCGTGATATTTCCGCCGCCAATCAGACCGATATGGATTGCCATACTCTGAGAGAATCATGATAATGCAGCCCTAGACTCGGAGTGTTCAGTGAGCCCTGTTTGGCTGGCCGGGAGGAGGGTTTAATGCCGTTTCGGGGTTCGCGTCGTGAATTTTTCGCTAAGACTGCTGCACTGGCGGCCGCTATGAAACTCCCGGCTCTGGAAATGCCTAAATCCCCAGACGTCGTGAAATCACCGTTTCGAATCGCCGTCATCAATGACGAGATTGCGCAGGACTTTGGCCATGCGTGCGAAGTCGCCTCACAAAAACTCGGCATGCGATGGATCGAACTGCGTAGCCTATGGGACAAGAACGTGCTCAGGCTGGATTCGCACCAAATTGCCGAAGCGGGCCGCATACTGAAAGAGAACAATCTGCGAGTCACGGATATTGCGAGCCCGTTATTTAAAGTGGATTGGCCTGGCGCACCAATATCGAAGTTCAGCCCGAAGCGCGATCAGTTCAATGCCGATTTTACGTTTGATCAGCAAGGTGAAGTGCTCGATCGCAGTATCGAATTAGCAAAAACTTTTGGGACTGACCGTGTACGTTGCTTTGATTTCTGGAGACTTGATGATCAGAAACCATATCGTGCCGCGTTCAATGAAAGATTGCGGGCTGCCGCCGACAAAGCCGGAAAAAAAGGCGTGATCTTGGTTCTGGAAAATGAGGCCGCGTGTAACACCGCGACAGGAGCTGAGGCGGCACAGGTGCTGGGTGCAGTGCGGTCTCCGCATTTCAAGTTGAACTGGGATCCTGGGAACGCCGCCGCTCATGGTGAAAATCCTTACCCCGATGGATACAATCTGCTGCCGAAGGATCGCATTGGTCATTGCCACTGCAAAGATATGGTACGGAAAGTGGATGGCTACGACTGGGCAGCGATGGGTCGAGGCATTGTCGATTGGGTAGGCCAGTTCAAGGCGCTCAAACGTGATGGTTATCACCACGCTGTCAGCCTGGAGACTCATTGGCGCGGCGCCGGCTCACCGGAAGCATCCACCATAGAAAGCTGGAAGGGAATGAGGGACGAGCTGCAAAAAGCAGGAGCGCTGTAAATTACCGCCAATCTCTTCGGGAGACTCGTCGTTGCAACAAGTCAGCGAGGCACGCAGATGAAGATCAAAGATGCAAAGGTCTTTGTCTGTTCGCCAGGGAGAAATTTTGTCACGCTGAAGATTTACACCGATGAAGGAATCTGTGGTCTCGGCGATTGCACTTTAAACGGCCGCGAGCTTGCGGTGGCCAGTTATCTCACTGACCATGTGATCCCGTGCCTTATTGGACGCGATCCATTTCAGACCGAAGACATCTGGCAATACCTTTATCGCGGAGCTTACTGGCGCAAAGGGCCAGTCACCATGAGCGCGATTGCCGCGGTGGATATGGCGCTGTGGGACATCAAGGGCAAGTTGTTAAATACGCCTTTATATAATTTGCTGGGGGGAAAGAGCCGCACTGGCGTCATGGTTTACGGCCACGCCAACGGCCGAGATATCGAAGAAACCGGCGACGAAGTCGGGAAATATATCGAGCAGGGATATCTCGCGGTGCGCGCACAGTCCGGTGTGCCTGGACTGCCCACGACCTACGGCGTGTCCGACGATAAGATGTTCTACGAACCGGCGGCAAAAGGTTTGCCCCCTGAGAATGTGTGGTCCACAGAGAGATACTTGATGCAGGTCCCAAAATTGTTCAAAGCCCTGCGCGCAAAGTATGGGGACGAAATCCACCTGTTGCACGACTCGCATCATCGCTTAACCCCAATCGAGGCCGCCCGGCTGGGTAAGGAACTGGAGCCGTATCATCTTTTCTGGCTAGAGGATCCCGTAGCGGCGGAACTACAACAGGGATTTCGCATCATTCGACAACACACCACCACGCCTTTGGCCGTGGGTGAAATTTTCGATACAGTGTGGGATGCCAATCTTCTAATCACCGAACAGTTGATCGATTATTTGCGAATGACCGTGGTCCGCGGCGGCGGAATCACGCCGCTAAAGAAAATCGCAGACTTTGCAGATATGTATCACGTGCGCACTGGAAGTCATGGTGCAACCGATCTTTCGCCGGTGACACTGGGCGCGGCCTTGCACTTCGACATTTCGGTCAGCAATTTTGGAATTCAGGAGTACATGCGGCATACCAAAGAAACGGACGAGGTCTTCCCGCATGCCTATCATTTCACGGGCGGCTATTTGTACCCCGGAGATAAGCCGGGGCACGGGGTAGATTTTGACGAGGGGTTGGCGGCCAAGTTTCCGTATGAGCGCGCTTATCTGCCCGTGAACCGCAAGCTCGACGGGACTATGTGGAACTGGTAAGCGAGGTGCATAAAAATGGCGAAGAACACGCGGCGTGATTTCGTAAAACAGAGCGTTTTGAGCGCAGCGGCTTTTCTGGCCTATCCACCGGCGCGGGTACTTGGAGCAAATGATCGTGTGCGCGTAGGGATGATCGGTGTGGGCGGACGTGGTCAGGAACTATTGAATCAAGTTTCAGAATTGCGCGATATTCAACTGGTAGCGATCGCGGATATCTACAGTCGTCGTCGTGAAGAAGCCAAAAAAGCGGCGCCTGGAATTCTGACGCTGGACGATCATCGCCGATTGCTTGACATGAAGGATGTCGACGGCGTGATTGTCGCCAGCCCATTGCATATCCACGCGCGACACTTTATGGACACGCTCGCCGCCGGCAAAGATCTATATGCCGAAAAAACCATGACCTGGTCTATCCCTGAGGCCGATCAATGCCTGCAAGCTGCAAAGAAATCCGACCGCGTGATCCAGATCGGATTGCAGCACGAAAGTTCCGGCGCCCTGGCAGATGCAAAAAAATGGATTAAAGATGGACTGGTGGGGAAGGTTACCCAGGTGGAGTCATGGATGAGCCGCAACACTCCTCATGGAAAAGGCCAATGGATACGGCCTGTGCCTGTGGACTGCACTCTGCAAAATGTAAACTGGGCCGCCTTCCTTAATGGACGTCCCGAACGCTCGTTTGATCCGTTCAAGCTCATCAACTGGCGCTTATTCTGGGAGTTTTCTGGCGGCAATGTGACCGAAAACATGGTTCACCAGATTGCTTGGATCATGACGGCGCTCGATCTGCCCTTGCCGAGCGCCGCCTACATGTCAGGCGGGGTATTCTCGGAAAAAGATGGCCGCGAAGTGCCGGACACGATTGCGGTGACACTGGATTTCCCCAACGATACCGTCGTTACCTGGCAATCCACTTTCAGCAATAGCCGTTACGGGTTGGGGGAGCATTTCCTGGGGAGCGACGGTACTATCGAGCATGTCGCAGGAGCCAACGACATGGTTCGTGACAACTCTGAAGAAAGCACTCGCTATTTTCCCGAGAAGGTAAACCGGGCGCAAGGCGCAGCGCTGACCGGCAAGAGTGCCGATCAGAATCACATGGCGAATTGGGTTGAATGCATGCGCACTCGCAAGACCCCCAATGCTTCTGTAGACATCGGATACCGCTCAGCTATCGCGGCGCACATGGCCAATCTTGCCTACAAGCGTAAAACGCGTGTCACTCTAGAGATTGCGAAGTCGGCTCAATTGCCATCTTGAGTTGTGCTGCGGCTCAGAGCATCAGCATCACGTGGCGGCGAATCGTATTCTTTCTAACGTCTTTCCGCGGAGGCGCAGTTGCAAAGTCCGCCATTCTCCGGCGACAATCGTTTCTGTGAAAAATGTCGATGAACGCGATGCTTTGGCAGTTCCAGGCAAAAATCCGTTTCAACCCCGAACCATGGTGGTGCTCACGCTGGGCAATCCACGGGAAAAATTCTGGGGAGCGATGCTTTCGCTGGGCCCCGAAGGAGTTTGCTTGTGCGGGATCGAGTTGGCTTCATTTGAGGACTTGGTCTCGATGGTGAAAGAAGACGAAAAGGTTTCTCCAGGAATAGTCTTCTTTCCGACACATCGTATGGAGCGTATGGAACTGGACTTGCCCGACGGCAATATCTCTTCACTCTCGCAACGCTTTGCCGCGAAAACTGGCCTGGATCCAGCGGATGTGTTTGCCCCCTATCCTGCGAAAGAGGGCGGGTAGTGAAGCTTTCCCAACTTCTCACGGCGCCGAATCAGCTCACCCTCTTGCGCATGGCGTTTCTGCCTTTTATCGTCATTAATCTTGTTGGCGGCCATTATTCCTGGGCGCTGGTTTTGTTCGTATTGGCTGGTCTCAGCGACGCCCTCGATGGCTTGCTCGCGCGCACCCTAAAACAGCAAACCACACTTGGTCAGTACCTCGATCCGATTGCCGACAAACTCCTGCTAAGCACCATGTTTCTGGTGCTCTCGATTCTGCACAAAATTCCTTGGAAATTTACTGTGCTGGTATTCAGCCGCGATATTTCTATCTTGTGCGCCAGCGCGGTGCTGTATGCCATCGCTGGACTGCGCGATTTTCGACCCAGCATTTTTGGCAAGGCCAACACCTTCGCCCAGGTTGCGGCGGTTTTCTTCGTTTTACTCTTTGACGTCAATCCATCACGCTGGGTATGGATTGCGCGGCTCACCTTCTTGCGGGCAACCTTCGCGTTTACGATCATCTCCGGCCTGCATTACGTCTTGTTTGTCGGAAAACGGCTCCGGGGCAATCATCAACCGGTGTCCACGTGATTTGACCCTATTTCTTTCGTCCTCCTACAATCAAAGATTCTGTCTGCAATCCGATTGAACCATGGCGCTGCGTCTCTACAACACGCTGTCCGGAAAAGTGGAACAGTTTCAACCCATTCGCAACAACGAGGTTCGCATGTACGCGTGCGGACCCACCGTGTACGACTACGGGCATATCGGAAATTTCCGGACTTTTGTGGCTGTGGATGTACTGCGGAGGTTTTTGCGCCAGAGCGGATATACAGTTCGTCACGTTATGAACATCACCGATGTGGACGACAAAATCATTCATAACGCCGCGCACGCGGGTCTCAGGGTTCAACAATACACTGCAAAGTACGAGAAGGCGTTTCTGGAGGACGCCGCGGTGCTGAATATCGAACAGCCGGTATTGGTGCGGGCGACCGAGCATATTCCGGAGATGGCCCAGTTTGTCGCCGACCTCCAGAAGAAGAGTTGTGCCTATCGTGCTGAAGATGGATCGTATTATTTCCGTATCGCGAAATTTCCCGGCTACGGCAAGCTGTCCAAGAAAGACTTCGCCGGAATGGAAGACGGAGCGCGAGTAGATGTGGACGACTACGACAAAGATAACGCGCGCGATTTCGCTCTGTGGAAGGCGCCTAAGCCCGGCGAGGCTTTCTGGGAAACCCCGATCGGTCCAGGGCGTCCCGGCTGGCATATCGAATGCTCCGTCATGTCCATGCAAGAGCTGGGTGAAACCTTCGATCTCCACGCCGGCGGCGAAGACCTCATTTTTCCCCATCACGAAAACGAGATCGCCCAGTCTGAATCGCTGACGGGCAAGCCATTCGTTCACTTCTGGTTTCATGCGCGCTTCCTGCTGGTGGAAGGGGAGAAAATGTCCAAGAGTCTGGGCAATTTTTTTACGCTGCGAGACCTGGTGCTGAAAGGACACAAGCCTTCTTCCATCCGCTTCTTGTTAGCTTCGGTGCCGTACCGTAATCAGCTCAATTTCACGTTCGACGGATTGAAGCAGGCGGCTGTATCTGTTGAGCGCCTGCGAAACTTCCAGTCAAGACTGGAAGTAGGACAATTTCCGCAGGGGACAACCGAACCAATGGCCGAACTCGCGCGCGACACATTGCAACGCTTCCGGGCAGGGATGGAAGACGATCTCAATACCGCGCAGGCACAGGCTGCGATATTCGACATGGTGCGAAAGGCTAATGCTGCAATCGATGCGGGACAGCTGAAAAAGGACGATGCAGCGGTACTGCTCGATGTCCTAGAAAAGTTCGACCAGATCTTTGCTGTGCTGATAGATGATGAAACCGAGAAGATGAAAAAGATTCTGGAGTGGGCTCGATCCGAAAATCGAGAGAAAGATGTGAGCAATGCACTTCTCAAGACCGTGGACGCTCAACAACTATCTGACGCCGCAATCGAACAGAAAATCGCAGAGATGGAACAGGCGCGCCGCTCACGGAAGTTCCAGTCTTCCGATGCCATTCGAGCTGAGTTAACGGCTGCTGGGATCGTCGTGGAAAACACGAAGGACGGCGTGCGATGGAAAAGAAAATAGAAGCATCGATCTAAGCGCTCGGCGCCACGGCTTGCTCGTAGGCGTGAGCAACCCGCAGGACGGTTGCTTCGTCAAAGTGGCGTCCCAGGATCTGTAACCCGATGGGTAAATTTTCCCTGGTCTGACCGCAGGGGATGGAAATACCAGGAATGCCTGCGAGGTCAGCCGTCACCGTATAAATGTCGGCGAGGTACATCGCCAGCGGATTTTCCGCTTTCTCACCGAGCTTGAACGCGGCGGTGGGGCAGGTCGGGGTCACAATCGCGTCCACTTTGCTAAAAGCTTCTTCGAAGTCTCGAGCAATCAGGGTGCGCACTTTCTGCGCCTTTAAATAATAGGCATCATAATAGCCGGCGCTTAGAGCGTAGGTTCCCAGCATGATCCGGCGTTTCACTTCTGCGCCGAAACCCTCGTCCCGGGTTCGCCGATACATTTCCGAGAGAGTGCGCGCATCGCGGGCTCGATAACCGTAGCGCACGCCGTCGAAGCGAGCCAGGTTCGACGAAGCCTCGGCGGTTGCGACAATGTAGTAGGTCGGAATGGCGTACTTGGTATGTGGAAGCGAAATTTCTACGATCTTGCACCCAAGGCTCTCTAACTTCTGGATCGCAGCTTCTACCGCGTAGCGCACCTCGCGGTCGAGTCCTTCCCCCAGATACTCTTTTGCGACGCCGATCTTCAACCCCTGAACTGGCTTCTCGAGTTCAGCAACATAGTCCGGCACCGGAAGGTCAGCAGAAGTGGAATCCATCGAATCGTGCCCAGCGATGGTTCGAAGCACGATGGCTGCGTCCTTCACCGTTTTAGTAATCGGGCCGATGTGGTCGAGTGATGAGGCAAAAGCAACTAGCCCGTAACGCGAAACACGACCGTATGTGGGCATCAGTCCGACCACACCGCAGAATGACGCTGGCTGGCGAATGGAGCCGCCAGTATCAGAGCCGAGTGCGGCAACCGCCATGTCCGCTGCTACCGCGGCCGCTGATCCGCCTGAAGAACCTCCGGGGACGCGCGATGGATCACGAGGGTTGCGCACAGGATGCCACGCCGAGTTCTCGTTGGACGAGCCCATAGCAAACTCGTCGCAGTTCGTTTTGCCCAGGAGCACCGCTCCCGCCGCTTCCAGGCGAGACACCGCCGTGCAGTCATAAGGAGGAACATAATTGCCCAGGATCTTCGAGCCAGCATTGGTGCGGACACCGCGCGTTGTCAGCACGTCCTTGATTCCGATGGGCACGCCTCCCAGTGGAGGCAACTTCTCTCCTCGAGACACCAGTTGGTCCATGCGGCCTGCTTGCTCCAGCGCGCGATCCTTGGACAGAATCAGGTAAGCCCCTATCCGCGGATCATCCTTTTGGATCTCGGTGTAAAACTCTTCGGCCAAGGCGGTAGCTGTGACCTTGCGATCCTGCACGGCGGAGCGCGCGGCGTCGATGGTAAGTGAGTTTAGATTCACGCGGAATTCGCAGGCCGGCAGCTAGCTCTTCTCTACCTATCAATCACCTTCGGAACTTTGAAGAAGGTTCCGTCGGACTCTGGAGCATTCTGAAGCGCCACGTCATGGGGAAGCGACTTGCGCAACCCCTCCTTGATATCTTCGCGAATGGCGTAAGCAAAACGATCGCTCCGTTGGTCCGATCGATCTACGCCGTATCGGTCGGAGACTTGCGCCATCGCTTGCACGGAGGAAGTATCCAGCTCATTCAGAAGATCGACGTAATCCAAGATGGAGTTGAGGTCGCGCACCATGCGCTGGCGTTCTTCGTCGCTCAGCTCTAGATTAGCCAAGTCAGCCACGTAGCTTACGTCTTTTGCAGTAACTTTCATGCTGGCGTGGCGCGGGCGCCCTCGCCCGCGACCTTTCCTGCAATGACAAACTCAATCCGTTTGACGCTCTCGCTGACGTAGCGGTTGATGACAGCGACATATTGCGGTGCAAGCACTTTTAACTCGGCCCGCCAGTTCGCGTCCGGAACCTCGACGCGCAGAATACCGTCCGCGAAATCCATCGCCCGCGTTCTCTCGCCGACAGCATGTCCGCAGGCCAGTGGCCACGCGAGTAGAGGCGCCTCTCGCGCAGGAACCCGGCGTAACGCATGGGTCATTATTTTTTCCAGACCTACTGCCGCATGCTCCATTGGCCGATTCATCTTCAAACTTTACCTATCGCGCAAGAAATTTCGATTTTAGCACTACCTCGGTGAAAGCCTTCCGGCCCTCACACGGTCGGAAACTGCTGGCGCACGAATTCCATGGCTGCATCCCGGTCGCGCAAGCGGCCCTCAAGTTGCCCATCTTCAATAGCTGCGAGAATCTCTTTAAACTGAGGACCTGGTGAGTAGCCGGCGTCGATCAGATCGTCGCCCGTAATCAAAGGGGCAGGCCGCATCACTTCCGCCGGTGTCGCGGCCATCTTCTCGCGGAGGAAATTGAATGAGGTCAGATCACCATGACTCGCCTGGCAGTCCATGCGATGCAGTTCCAGATGCTCTTCGAAGCGAGCCATCCGCATGAACTTCTTTAACGTGGATTCCTTCATCTGCTGCGCTTGGGCAAAGCGCATGTGATTGCCAATCAGCGCGAGGATTTGCGCGGCATCGTCATTGGAGAAGCGTAGACGCCCGCAGATCTCTTCTGCCATCTTTACTCCGACGTCCACATGCCCGTCAAAGCGAATGCGGTCTGGCGCGATGCGAAACGTCGCAGGCTTGCCCACATCATGCAACAACGCGCCCCAGGCCAGGGTTGGCGGACAAGGCCGCGGCAGCTTGTCGAGCAAAAGCAGCGTATGCACAAAAACGTCGCCTTCCGGATGAAACTGTGGTGGCTGTTCGACTCCTTTCATGTCTGAAATTTCTGGCAGTACCTCGCGCAGCAAACCAGTCTGATCCAGCAGGAGGAAAGCGCTTCGCGCATGACCCTCGGTCAACATCTTGGTGAGTTCGTCGCGCACCCGCTCGCGGCTGACTTGATGAATTTGCGGGGCTTTCTGAATGGCTGCAAAAGTTACAGGCTCAATGGTGTAGCCAAAGCGCGCGGCAAAACGCACCGCTCGCAGCATGCGAAGCTTGTCTTCGGCAAAGCGACGCTCGGGCTCGCCGATGGCTCGGATTACCCCTGCTTCCAAATCTTTGCGTCCGCCGACGAAGTCGAGGACTTCGTCCTTGATCGGGTCGAGGAGCAGACCATTCACAGTGAAGTCGCGGCGCTCGACATCTTCACGAGGATCCTTGCTGTAGCGGACTTGATCAGGATGCCGGCCATCGCTGTATCCAATATCGCTGCGAAACGTGGCTACCTCAACTACTTCGTTTTCGTTTGCAAGGTGTGAGAGCGCGGGTACCAAGACAACCCCAAACTTTTCCCCGACGGCATATGTTTCAGGGAAAATTTGCATAACCTGATCTGGCGTGGCGTCGGTCGCCACATCATAGTCAGCAGGTTCGCGGCCGAGGATCATGTCGCGTACACATCCGCCAACGAAATAGGCTTGATAGCCTGATTCTTGCAGGCTCCGAACGATCGAAACGGCGGAGTCTTTCAGCATGGTCCGTCAATCACTCGACTCTCGTAACAGATAATATATTGTCAATGGCCGACACCTATATCCTGGGCATCGAGAGTTCCTGCGACGAGACTGCCGCCGCAGTCGTGTGCAGCGGAGAGAAGATCGCCTCAAACGTGGTTTTCTCCCAGATTGCGACCCATCAGCTCTATGGCGGCGTGGTGCCGGAGCTGGCGTCACGGGAACATCTTCGGGCGATTGTTCCGGTTGTTCGCAAGGCGCTTAGCGATGCGGGACAGACTTACAATTCTATCGACGCGCTGGCTGTGACGCAGGGTCCCGGCCTGGCGGGAGCGCTTCTGGTGGGCATCAGCTATGCCAAGGCGCTGGCGTTCGCGCTAGGTAAACCCCTAATTGCGGTCAATCACCTAGAAGGCCACATTCATGCCGTGCTGCTGGAGGAACGTCAGAATGGCAATTACCAAGTTAACTTTCCGATCCTCGCGCTAGTTGTTTCCGGCGGACATACCCATCTCTACCGGACCGAGTCGCGAGGAAACAGTTGGTCGTATGAAAACATTGGGCAGACGCGCGACGATGCTGCTGGCGAGGCCTTCGATAAAGTCGCCAAGCTGCTCGGCTTGGGATATCCAGGCGGTCCAATCATTGACCGGCTTTCCAGTCATGGAAATCCCAGTACAGTGAAGTTCACGCCTTCGCAGATCAAACATCAGGACCGAAGATCACGGTCGTCCGAGCAAGGTGTACCGCGGTTTGATTTCTCATACAGCGGGATTAAAACGGCCATCCTGCGCTATGTGGAAACCCATGACCTGCAAGCTTCTATTGCAGCCCGCCAGAGGAGCTTGGCGGCAATTGCGAAGCCCAGGCTCGAGGACTATCTAAACCATTGCGACCAGCAAACACTGGATCTGATCGCATCGTTTCAGCATGCGATGGTGGCGGATCTGGTTGGCAAGACGCTGGCTGCTGCCCGTGCTTACGATGCTGCAACGCTGTTCGTGACCGGAGGCGTGGCAGCAAATAATGAGCTTCGCCAAAGCTTTGAGCGGGACGCCGGAAGGGAAGGCGTAGCCGTGTACTTTCCTTCTCGCCCACTTTCGACGGACAATGCGGCGATGATTGCGGCCGCAGCCTATCCCAAGTTTCTGGCAAAAGAATTCGCGGCAATGGGTTTTTCCGCAGAAGCAGGACTAGCGCTCAGCCGACGATAGGTTCACAACCCTACTTGCCTGATGCCTGTCCCTTGACAGCAGGGGCATTCAAGATAGTCTCAAGCGCCTTTGCGAGCTGAGTTTCAATATCAATATCTTTAAAAATAGCGAACTGAGCACGCTTTTCGCTTTCGTCGAAGCCACTCTGGCGTCCAGCTACGATCACGACGGGGATGTTTGCGGTAAGAGGATGGGTCTTGAGAGCAGTGATGAACTCGCCGCCGTTCATCTTAGGCATTTGCATATCGGTAATTATGATGTCAGGACGAATCCGTTTAAGAGTTTCTAGGGCCTCCTGACCGTTGGAAGCGGATTCTACGGAAAACCCACGCTCTTCCAGGAATCGGCAAACCGTATGCCGGATGAGCATCGAGTCGTCTACAACCAAAGCCACACGTGGCATTGCATTCTCCGGGAACGAGCTTCCCCGGGGCGACATTAACAGAGTGTGAATGCTGCACCAAGGCGAAAGCCAGGAAGCGAGGTTACTTACGTTACGCCGCCCAAAGCACACGTTCGCGTGGGAATTGCCAAATCGGTACCAGAGGGAAAAAGATTAGGATTCGTTGGTCAGTTTGGTCTCTTCGATGGTCATGTCTTTGAATTCGCTGGATTCGAAGATGTCGCCGCATTCCAGGCACTCAACGAATTCGGCGTCCTCTTCGCGGGCCACGATTTGCACACGCGGGTGCTTGCATTCTGGCATGTCACTTCTCTTCTCGGGGAGTTGGGGCTGCGGGACTGAATTCATAAACCCGGGCTGTTCCCCGGTCCGAGCGGACCAGGGATGAGTTTTGCCGGAATTTGTGCGGTATTGTAGTCCGGCTAATTTAGTTGTCAAGTCCCACAATTCAATCTTTGGCCGAAACTAGGGTGGACTTCCAATATGTACGATATTTTCCGGTGCGGTATTTCTCAGCTCTTCGGCGACCGCCTCAGCTATTACTCCTTCTCGCCAATGTGGTCAGTAAACCGTTTAGCTGTAAATGGTTACATTTGAACCCCAGTTTCACCCAGTTCACTGCGGCTACTTGCATTTGCCACCCTCGGTCTCTAAAATAGTCATATCCGACTAAAATAGTCGGATTTAGGCAAATGCTGAAACTGACCAAGAAGGCGGATTACGGCTTGATGGCCATGAAGCATTTGGCCGAGCACGCGCAAAACGGCGCGTGCAGCGCCAAGGATGTTGCTGAAGCTTACGGCATCCCGCAGGAGGCGCTGGCGAAGATTCTGCAGCGCCTGGTGAAGGCCGGCTTACTGCACTCGCAGCATGGAACAAACGGTGGTTATACGCTAGCACGCGAAGCGGCAAACATCACCGCGTTCGAGGTGATCAGGGCCATCGATGGCCCATTGTTCATTACTTCTTGCGTTACAGTTCGCGGTGAGTGCGACCAAACTGATCGTTGCACGATTCGGGAGCCGCTGCGCCGGGTGAATGACAGCATCGAGGGCGTACTGAGGCGCATCAAGATATCAGAGATGAAAGAAGATCCGGCCTCGGCCGCAGATCTTCCGACCAAGATCCAGGCTGACCTGGTGACAATTAGATAACAGACCAGGGCTGATTACGAGGTAGGAGAGCAATTATGAGCACGGATGTAAAGACGATGCCGCAAGAGCAGCAGGTTGCCGCCAACGGGGTCAAGCTGCCCATTTATATGGATAACCACGCCACCACGCCCCTGGATCCTCGGGTCTTGGAGGAGATGCTCCCGTATTTCATGGAAAAGTTTGGCAACGCGGCCAGCCGCAATCACTCATTTGGCTGGGCCGGCGAGGAAGGTGTGGAAACAGCCCGCGAACGCGTCGCAAAACTGGTCGGCGCCACGACCAAGGAAATCATCTTCACTTCGGGCGCGACTGAGAGCGACAACTTGGCCATCAAGGGCGTGGCCGAGATGTACAAGGAAAAAGGCAATCACATCATCACCGCTGTTACCGAGCACAAGGCCGTCCTCGATACCTGTAAGCGACTGGAAAAATATGGCTATCGCGTCGCTTATCTGCCGGTGCAAAAAGATGGGCTGGTTGATCTCGACGACTTGAAGCGTGCTATCGACGACAAAACAATCTTAGTGACCATCATGGCGGCCAATAATGAGATTGGCGTTTTACAGCCGGTCGCCGAAATCGGCAAACTGTGTCGCGAGCGCGGCGTGATCTTCCACAGCGATGCTACCCAAGCGGTCGGCAAGGTTCCGGTGGACGTGAACAAGCAGAATATCGATGTTATGTCGATCTCAGCTCATAAGATGTACGGTCCAAAAGGCGTGGGCGCGCTCTATGTGCGTCGCAAGAATCCGCGAGTTCAGATTTCCGCCATCATTGATGGCGGCGGCCACGAGCGAGGCATGCGCTCTGGAACATTGAATGTCCCCGGAATTGTGGGTCTTGGCAAAGCATGCTTGATTTGTATGGAAGATATGCCGAAGGAAAGCTGCCACCTTGCGGGAATGCGCAATCGGCTGCGAGACAACATCATGGGCCGCCTGGATGAGGTTTATATCAATGGGTCGATGGAGCATCGGCTGCCCGGGAACCTGAATATCAGTTTCGCCTACGTGGAAGGCGAGTCGCTGCTGATGGGTATCAACGACGTGGCGGTCTCGAGTGGTTCCGCGTGCACATCGGCAACGCTGGAACCATCTTATGTGCTAAAGGCTCTGGGCACTGGCGACGACTTAGCGCATAGCTCCATACGATTCGGAATTGGCCGGTTCAATACCGAGGCTGAGATCGACTATGTGGCTGACCGCGTCGTCGAAACAGTTCAGCGACTGCGTGAGCTTTCACCGCTGTATGAGATGGCAAAAGAAGGCGTGGATTTGAAGCAAGTGAAGTGGGCAGCAGAGTAGGGCGAGATCATTTCGTTTTAATTGGAGAGAAAAAATGTCATATAGCGACAAGGTTCTGGATCATTATTCCCACCCGCGCAACGTGGGCTCGATGGACAAGGGCAGCACGGACGTGGGCACCGGCCTGGTCGGCGCTCCGGAGTGCGGCGACGTGATGAAGCTGCAGATCAAAGTCAACCCGGAGACCAGCGTCATTGAAGACGCGAAGTTCAAGACTTTCGGCTGCGGTTCCGCCATCGCGTCGTCTTCGTTGGCCACCGAATGGGTAAAGGGCAAGACCGTCGATGAGGCGTTGCAGATTAAAAACACCGACATCGTGAAGGAACTGTCTTTGCCTCCGGTCAAGATTCACTGCTCAGTGCTGGCGGAAGACGCGATCCGGGCGGCCATTCACGATTGGAAGAAAAAGCGTGAGACTGCCAAGCCGGAAACTGTGGAAGCGCGAAGCTGAAGGCGTCCCCTTATGGTCACGATGACGGAACAGGCGAATAAACCGCTTTCATCTCCGGCTCCGGCGAAAGGTGTTTTAGTTTCGGACAAAGCCTTAACCCGGATTCGTTCGGCGATGGCCAAGGAAGGCATTTCGCCCGAACAGGGCGGGTTGCGGCTGGGAGTGCAGGGCGGCGGGTGCTCAGGTCTGAGCTACAACATTCGCTTTGACACTCAGCCGCGCGAGCGTGACCGCATCTTTCAGTTTTCGGATGTTAGGGTGTTTGTCGATCCCAAATCATTTATTTACCTGCACGGCATGACCCTGGATTATCAGGAGACCCTCATGCAACAGGGCTTCGTATTTGTAAATCCGAACGCATCGAAGTCCTGCGGGTGCGGCACCTCGTTCTCCGGTTAGGTGTTCGCTCACCGGGTCCACCACCGCATCCCTTTCTTTCCCGCGTTTGACGCAGCAGTGCGCGCGAAATGTGTTTATGGCGACTGAATCGAAAACCGCAAGTCCGCTGGCTGAAACTGGCGAGAGGGTGTGCTGGTCCTGCAGCGCGCCGCAGGCAGCTCAGTTCTGTACCAGCTGTGGCAAGGTACAGCCATCACAATCAGTTGATTACTTCACATTCTTTGGGCTGCCGCGGAAGTTGAACATTGATGTCACTCGTTTGCAGCGTGAATTTTATGAACTCAGCCGAAAACTCCATCCAGACTTATACGGGCAGACCAGCAAGCAGGAGCAAGAATGGAGTTTGGAGCAGAGTTCCCTGTTGAATGACGCCTACCGCACTTTGAAAGACCCGATCAAGCGGACGGAATATTTGCTGCGCTTGGAGGGAGTTGAGCTGGAAGAGCAATCAAAGAGCGCTACTGAAACCGCCCGCGTCTCAGGTGAGATTAAGAAACAAGTTGTGCCTCCAGATCTGCTGGAAGAAGTGTTCGAACTCAACATGCAGCTGGAAGAACTGCGCATGAGCCGGAAAATGGGAGAGGATGATCTAGCACTGATACGTGAACTCCAGGCCCACAAAACAGAATTTGAGAAGAAGTTCGAGGTGCTTACCCAGGAGTTGAAGCAATATTGGGACCAATGGGACCGGGTTGCTGACGTCGACCAGGAAGAAAAACGGCATCAGATTCGGGACAAAATGGTGGATGTGCTAAATCGGCGGAATTACATCAGGAATTTGGTTCGGGACGTGAACGAAGCACTTGGAAGCTGAAAGGCGATTTTAGATTACAGATTTCGGCGTAGAAAACTGGCTTTCCATGTCTAACCAGCGCATTGTCGGGATCGATCTGGGGACCACGAACTCGTTGGTGGCCTTCATGCAAGGGGACGTCCCCGTCGTCATTCCCGGCGATGATGGACTGAATCTCGTCCCTTCAGTTGTCGCTCTGAATGAGAACGACCAGATTATCGTAGGCAATGCGGCGCGAAAGTATCTGATCGAGACACCCGAGCGAGCGGTCTATTCGATCAAACGCTTGGTGGGGCGCGGTATTGAAGACATCCGGGAAGAGCTGAAGCTGTTTCCTTTTCGTTTGGCAGAAGATCTCCAGCCGGGGGAAGTTCTTCGCATCAAACTTGGTGACAAGACTTTTACTCCTCCTGAGATTTCGGCCTTCATCCTGCGCCAGCTTAAACGCAATGCTGAAAGGTTTTTTGGTGCGCCTGTCCCCCAGGCGGTGATTACCGTACCTGCCTACTTCAACGACGCGCAACGACAGGCCACGAAGGATGCAGGGCGCATCGCCGGACTGGAAGTATTGCGTCTGCTGAATGAACCAACCGCGGCTTCTCTGGCCTATGGCCTTGACCAGAAACAGAACGGCATCGTAGCCGTGTATGACCTGGGCGGAGGCACCTTCGATATCTCGATTCTTAAACTGCACGACGGGATCTTCGAAGTGATGGCCACGAACGGCGATACGCATCTGGGCGGCGATGACATCGACAACTTGCTGATCACGATTGCACTCGACGACATCCAGGGTGATCTGGGTCTCGACGTTCGGCGAAACGGCGAGATTGTGCAGACAATCCGCAAGGCTGTAATCGAGACCAAGATTGCGCTGTCATCTCAGCCCGCAGCCAAGCTGGATATCGAGCTGCCGGCCGGGAAGCGTTATCAGCGCGAGATTACGCGCCAACAGTTCGAGGACTTGATTCGGCCGATTCTCGATCGGACCATCGGGCCCTGTAAGCAGGCGATGAAGGATGCAGGGATGACACCGGAACAGATTGAAGAAGTGGTGCTTGTCGGCGGTTCCACTCGTATTCCCACTGTGCGTTCGCTAGTGAAGGAGATGTTCCGGCGTGAACCGCACACGGATTTGAATCCGGATGAAGTGGTGGCTCTTGGAGCGGCGGTTCAAGCGAATATTCTGTCTGGTGGTTCCGAGGTTACGCAGAACATGTTGCTTCTGGACGTTACTCCGTTGTCCTTGGGCATCGAGGTCGCAGGTGGAGTAACCGATAAGATCATCCTGCGTAACTCGACCGTTCCGGCTTCCGCAACGCAACACTACACCACGCAAATTGATGGGCAGGCCAATGTCGCTGTTCATGTCTTGCAAGGGGAACGGGAACTGGCAAAGGATTGCCGTTCACTGGCGCGTTTTGATCTGAAGGGGATTCCTCCCATGCCGGCGGGATTGCCTCGCATCGAAGTGAAGTTCCTGATCGATGCCAATGGCATTCTGCACGTTTCCGCGCGTGAGCAGCGGAGCGGTAAAGAAGCTGAGATCGAAGTGCAGCCCAGCTATGGACTCACGGACGAGCAGGTCGAGAGCATGATTCTCGAGTCTTTCGACTCCGCCGAAGAAGACTTTAGGCAACGCCAGGTGATTGAGGCCCGCAACGAGGCGGAAACAATCCTGTCCGCTCTGGAAAAAAGTAAGAAGAGCCCGGCTTGGGGCCAACTCGCGAATGGTGAGAGAAAACAGATCGCCAAACTGGAAAAGGCTCTGCAAGAGGTGAAGCAGCAAGACGATTACGAGAAGATCCGAAAGGCGATTGATGCTCTCAATCAGGGCACCATGCGACTGGCGGAATTGATGATGGATACCGCAGTGACTACCGCTCTTAAGGGAAAAACCATGGAGCAGGATGATATGGGTGAGTCGCCGGAGACTGGCCATCCGGTGGCGAAGGCAGACTTCGAGTAGCAGCTTACATAGGAGCAGTCATGGCAGACGAGAAATCTCAAGGCAGCGGCACCGCAACTGTGGAACCCCCGGGAGAAAATATGGTTCAGGTGACATTCCTTCCCGAAGGGAAGACCGTCGAATTTGAAAACGGCAGACTGCCTTACAAAGATCATGGGAAAGAGCAGTCCCTCCTGGATGTCGCGCTCAATTATGGTGTCACGCTGGATCACGCTTGCGGCGGCAATTGTGCGTGTACCACGTGTCACATCTGGGTGAAAGAAGGAGCGGAAAATCTTTCGGAGATGGACGACGACGAGGCCGATCGTCTTGACATGGCCGCTGATTTGCAATTGAATTCTCGCCTGGGATGTCAGGCAACAATCAAAAAGCCGGGAAAGGTTGTGGTTGAAATCCCGGCATGGAACCGCAACTACGTGTCCGAGGAGCATTAAACGCATCGAGGTGCAAAACCTATGCCGAAAGAACTGACGTGGGATGATGCCGAAGACATTGGAATTCTTCTTTCCGAGAAGCATTCCGAACTCGATCCGCTGAACGTACGCTTCACCGATTTGCATCGCTACGTCACCGAGTTGCTCGAGTTCAAGGACGATCCCAAAAAGTCCAGTGAGGGCAAACTGGAAGCAATCCAGATGGCCTGGCAACAGGAATTTCTGGACCGGACTCAAGGCTAGGCGACTAAGTAGCTCTTCAAGCCAAACTGCTCAGAGCCACATTCTTGATTTATCCTTACCTGCTCCTGAGGAGGCGCAGGTGATCTCCATTCGCCGTTTCGCGTTCTGCAATCTATTACTCGTAATCGCGTTTGTCGCATTCGGTTTCTGCCAACAGTTTGATGCCAAGTTATTTCAGGAATTGCATTGGCGATTGATCGGACCTTTTCGTGGAGGGCGCGGGGTTGCGATCAGCGGTGTGCCAGGACAGCCCAACGTTTTCTACATGGCTCCGAACAACGGCGGAGTGTGGAAGACCACCGATTACGGACGCACCTGGAACCCTATCTTCGATGATCAGCCGACCGGCTCGGTAGGAGCGCTGGCCATTGCCCCGTCCAATCCTGAAATTATTTACGTGGGCAGCGGGGAAGGCCTGCGACGTCCGGATCTCTCCACCGGCGACGGGATTTACAAGTCCAGCGATGGTGGTCGTTCGTGGCAGCATCTTGGTTTGCGCGATGGGCAGCAGATCGCCGCCATCGTCGTCGATCCACATGATCCGAACCGCGTGCTGGTAGCGGTTCTCGGCCATCCATACGGTCCGAATGCTGAGCGAGGAGTTTTTCGCTCCACCGATGGGGGACTCACCTGGCAAAAAGTCTTGTACAAAGACGAAAATACGGGCGCGGTTGATCTAGCTTTCGATCCCTCGAACCCCCAAATTGTTTACGCCGATATGTGGGCATCGCGGCGTCCGCCTTGGACGACGGGCGGCGGTTATAACGGGCCGGGAAGCGGACTCTATAAGTCTACCGACGGTGGCACAACGTGGCGTCAATTGGCGAAAGGGTTGCCGACGTGGGCTGAAGGATTGGGGCGTATCGGATTAGGGATTGCGCCGAATGATTCCAGCCGGATCTACGCTCTGGTGGATTCTCCCAAACTCGGTGGTCTCTATCGTTCCGATGATGCAGGCGAAACTTGGCAGCGCATAAATTCAGATGATCGTCTCTGGGGACGCGGCGACGACTTTGCCTGTGTGCGTGTCGATCCCAAAAACAAGGACACGATTTATATCGCCAACATTTCCACCTATCGTTCCACCGACGGCGGTCATAATTTCACCGCCATCAAAGGAGCGCCGGGAGGCGACGATTATCACACCGTCTGGATCAATCCTGGCAACCCGCAAATTATTGCGCTCGCCGTGGATCAGGGAGTCACCATCAGCGTGAATGGTGGACAAACCTGGAGCTCGTGGTACAACCAGCCAACCTCGCAATTCTATCACGTCATCACCGACAATCAGTTTCCCTATTGGGTTTACGGAGGGCAACAGGAAAGCGGCAGTGTTGGGACCGCCAGCCGAAGTGATTTTGGTGAAATCACGTTTCGAGATTGGTATCCGGTGGGCGTCGAAGAATACGGCTATGTCGCGCCCGATCCACTCAACCCAAATCTTATTTACGGTGGCAAAGCGACGAAGTTCAATCGCCTCACCGGCCAGACCCAAGATATTTCGCCAGTTATATTGCGCACGGGGCAATATCGTTTCAATCGCACGGCGCCGCTGATGTTCTCCCCTGCCGACCCGCACATCCTATATCTCGCGTCCAACGTGCTGTTCAAGACCACCGACGGCGGTAACAGTTGGCAAATCATCAGCCCTGATCTGACGCGCCAGGATCCGGGCGTGCCGCCGAATCTGGGTGTATTCGTCGAATCTGATTCTGCCAAGGGCAAGCACCGTGGAGTGATCTATTCGCTCGCTCCGTCGCCCAAGGACGTGAATCTGATGTGGGCGGGAACGGACGATGGGCTGATTCATGTCACACGGGATGGCGGTACAAACTGGGCGAACGTCACGCCTCCAGAGCTAACCCCATGGAGCAAAATCGCACAGATGGATGCATCGCACTTCGACATTGCGACTGTCTATGCCGCGGTGAACCGCTTTCGGCTCGATAACCTGCATCCCTACATCTACCGCACTCACGATAGCGGAAAAACCTGGCAGAAGATTGTGAACGGCATCCCCGATAACGAACCGGCGAACACGGTTCGCGAGGATCCTGAGCGCAAAGGACTACTGTTTGCCGGCACCGAGCGCACCGTCTACGTCTCATTCGACGATGGAGATCATTGGCAGTCTCTACGCCTCAATTTGCCGGCGACATCGATACGTGATTTGGTAGTGCATCAGGATGACATCGTCGTTGGTACACATGGACGTTCTTTCTGGATCCTGGATAACATCACTCCGCTACGGCAAATGGACGCAAAGGTAGCCGCATCTGATGCATATCTTTTCGCTCCGCAGCTGACTTACCGAGTTCGCCGCAATAACAACACTGACACGCCTTTGCCACCGGAAGAACCCGCTGGCCAGAATCCGCCGGACGGCGCCATGCTCGATTATGTTTTGAAATCAGCCGCGATCGGCCCGGTGACAATCGAGATTTCAGATGAATCGGGGAAACTGGTCCATCGTTTTTCCAGCACAGACAAACCAGAGCCGATGAACGAGAAAGAGCTGAATATCCCGACGTACTGGATCCGTCCAGCTCGAGTGCTGTCAACACGGCCCGGTATGCATCGCTTCGTTTGGGATTTGCATTATCCTCCGCCGGATTCGCTGGAGCACGAATATCCGATCTCTGCGATTTATCACGATACGCCACGCACGCCGCTTGGACCTACGGTCATGCCTGGGAAATACAGTGTGAAGCTGACAGTGAATGGAACCACCTACACGCAACCGCTGATGATCAAGATGGATCCACGTGTAATGACAACTCAGGGCGGTCTGCGTCAGCAGTTTGAACTTGAGACGAAAATCAACGAAGCCATGCGTCGCGATTACGAAACACTACAGCAGGTGCGCAGCTTGCGCCGGCAGCTCAAGAATCTGATCGAAAAAGTTCGGCAGGGTCAGCTCAAGGAAACGGTCTCAGCGCTTGAAAGCAAGGCGGCTGAGCTGGAAGGGAATGACGGAGGATACGGCAGAACTTTCTTGAGCACGGCGGAAGGGAGAAGCCTGGCGAGGTTGAATGCCGGGTTGAACACTTTGCTAGCCGCTGTCGACAATGCTGATGCAGCGCCGACCACGCAAGCTGTGAGCACGTTCGGTGACCTAAACAACGCTCTTGATCAGCAGTTAGCGCGCTGGGACGTGATCAAGAGTAAGGATGTACCGGAACTGAATCTGAAGCTCAAACGGTTCGGTTTGCCACGACTGAATCCGGAATTAGTAACTGCGGCAGGAGACTTGTCTAGCAACCACAATAGAGCCGGAGACGACGAGCCGTGATTACGCCGACTTTTTGTCGTGCTTGCGAAGAACCTCGTAGGTGGCGTCTTCAATCTTGGAAAGCACTCCATCTTTCCTTGATTGTGAGCGACGCTCATCTTTCTTCGGGTGGTATTGTTCCGGACGTGTTATGGGAACGGCCGATTTTTGCGAGTCGCCCATACTCTCCCCTGAAGGCATAGTCTAGAGAAAGACCGCAACAACTGAAAACCGCCGCATTATGGTATCAACGGTGTGCCCAGGGAAGTGCAAGGCTTGGTTCCCTCTACGAAACTGAATTTCTCTCCAGCAGGTATCTTCGCAGCGCGTCTTGCCAGTGCGGCATTTCAATTCCTTGCTTCTCCAGACTCTTACCGGAAAGCACGGAATATGTTGGCCGTCGTGCGGGCCGGACGAAATGTTCACTCGTACTGGGACGCACCATCGTGTTTAATCTGGTGTCGGCAACAATCTCACGGGCAAACTCGAACCACGAGCAGTCCCCACGGTTGGTTGCGTGCACAATTCCTTTAGCGTCAGACCGGCAAAGCTGGATGATCGTTCGGGCCAGGTCGACTGTGTAGGTGGGAGATCCCCGCTGGTCGTCAACCACGTCAATTGCGGGTTGGCTTGCAGCCAATTTCAGAATTGTCTCTGGAAAACATTTCCCATCCTTTCCAAATAGCCAGGACGTGCGCAAAATGCAGCATTCCGGCAACACTTGGCTGATTTGCACTTCTGCCTCGGCCTTTGAACGTCCATATACGTTGAGTGGTGCGCGAGGATCGTTGGTCTCGTAAGGACGATTATTGGCCCCGTCGAACACGTAATCCGTACTGAGAAACAGAAGCCGGGAAGCGAACTGCTTGGCCGCGTGCGCCACGTTAATCGCTCCATGGCAGTTGACATCAAAGGCATGCTCCGGATTTCCTTCACAGCCGTCTACGTCTGTGTATGCAGCGGCGAGTACGATCCAATCCGGTCGAGTCTTCTCAAGGACATTCGAAATCTGCTTTGGATCCCGAATGTCGGCGTCTCTAGAGCTCAGCCCGCTGACATCATCATCGGTCCATTGGCGCACGAGCGGTTTGCCGAGCAGACCAGTTGCGCCGAAGACGGTCACTCGCATGCTTCGATCCTGTCTTTCTATTCGTAAACTTCCACCTGACGAAACGGAATGCCGAGACTGTCCTTGGCGGAAATAATCGCTTCACCATCGAGCTGCCAGTCAATCTTCAGATCGGGATCATTCCACGCCAGCGTACGGTCAAATTCCGGAAAATAAAAGTCGGTCGCCTTATAAAGTACGTGCGCATCGTTCGAAACAACCCGAAACCCATGTGCCAATCCCGCAGGTATCCACATCATGCGATTGTTTTTTCCGGAGAGTCGAACTGCTTCCCATCGGCCGAAGGTGGGAGAATTGCGGCGCAGATCTACCGCGACATCCAGAATTTCTCCGGCTACAACGCGTACTAGTTTCCCTTGCGGACGTTGTATCTGGTAATGCATCCCGCGCACCACGTTGTGCGCGGAGAACGAGTGATTATCCTGAACAAAATGCTCATGGATGCCCGCTTCGCCCATGACGCGTTCGTTGTAGCTTTCCAGGAAATAACCGCGCTCGTCGCTAAAGATTCGTGGCTCGAGAATTAAGACTCCATTTAATGACGCTGGGATCGCCTTCATGATTGTGGTGCCTGCTTGTCCCACGGCCACGTCAAAAGACTTTCTCTCGTAGTAGTTGCAGCAAGTAGGCTCCGTAACCATTGTTCTTCATCGAGTTTCCGATTTCTTCCAATTGATCGGCGCTTATGTAGCCGTAACGATAGGCGATTTCCTCCGGGCACGCGACCATCAATCCCTGACGCCGTTCGATAGTCTGAATGAATAATGAAGCTTCCATCATCGCCTCGTGCGTTCCGGTATCCAGCCAAGCCATGCCACGGCCCATTACCACAACTTCCAACTCTCCGCGTTCCAGATAAATCTTGTTAACGTCTGTGATCTCTAACTCGCCGCGAGCGGATGGTTTCAGGGATTTCGCGATTGCCACCACATCATTGTCGTAGAAATAAAGGCCGGTGACCGCATATCGCGATTTGGGATGTTCAGGCTTTTCTTCCAGGCGAAGCGCTTTCCCGGCGGTATCGAATTCCACAACGCCGTAACGTTCCGGGTCATGTACGGGATAGGCGAAGATTCGCGCTCCATGTGACTTTTCTGTGGCGTGGCGAACATCCTTTGCGAAATCATGGCCGTAAAAAATATTGTCGCCCAGCACTAGCGCACAGCAACTCGATCCAATAAACGTTTGTCCGACCAGAAATGCTTGTGCGATACCCTGCGGCTTGCTCTGTACCGCATAATCAAGATTCAGTCCGAAACGCGAACCGTCTCCAAGCAATTGTTCGAATCGAGGAGTGTCCTCCGGAGTAGAAATCACCAAGATGTCTCGGATCCCTCCCAACATAAGGGTAGAAAGGGGGTAATAGATAAGAGGTTTGTCATAGACCGGCAACAAGCTTTTGCCCACAGCGTGCGTGGCAGGATATAGCCGCGTTCCAGATCCTCCCGCAAGGATTATGCCCTTATAAGGCTGGGCTTGATGTTCTTTCTTTTTTGCCATTCGTGGTTTATTCACTCTGGGTAAGAGTTCGACCGCAAACAAACGGTTAAGAATAATGTGTTGCGATCCATTGGCGATAGTTGCCCGCAGTCACCTCGTTCACCCAAGCCTCATTCTGCAAGTACCAGGCAATGGTTTTGCGAATACCGCTTTCGAAGGTCTCTCGCGGTTTCCATCCCAACTCGCGTTCGATCTTACGCGCGTCCATAGCGTAGCGGCGATCGTGGCCCGGACGATCCTTCACAAATGAGATCAACGTTCGATGTGGCAACACCGGATCGTTGCCACACAATTCATCAAGAATCGAGCAGATCGTATTCACAACTTCAACATTCCGTTTTTCGTTCCAGCCGCCGATGTTGTAGGTTTCGCCGATTCGGCCACGAGCCAGCACCATACGTACAGCTTCGCAGTGATCTTCGACATAGAGCCAATCCCGAACATTCTGCCCATCTCCATACAGCGGCAGCGACTTGCCATTGCGCGCGTTCAAAATAATCAGAGGGATCAGTTTCTCCGGAAACTGATAAGGACCATAGTTATTGGAACAGTTCGTAGTCAGCGTGGGCACGTCATACGTGTGAAAATAGGCGCGCACCAGGTGATCTGCTGCCGCCTTTGAAGCGGAATACGGACTATTGGGAGCGTAGCGCGTGGTCTCGCAAAAAGGTGGATCGTTGGGATCCAGCGATCCGTAAACCTCGTCGGTAGAGACATGGAGAAAGCGAAACGATTCGCGATTCTCCTTTGCCAATGCCATCCAATATGCCCGTGCTTCCTCGAGCAAACAGAATGTTCCATTCACATTGGTGCGGATAAAGTCATCGGGACCTCGGATGGAGCGATCGACGTGGCTTTCTGCAGCAAAATGGACTACAGCTCTGGGCCGATGGCGTTCCAGAATGCTATGCACCAGATCGCGATCACAGATGTCGCCGTGCACGAAGCAATATCGCGAATCCGAGGAAACACGATCCAGATTGCGCGGGTTGCCAGCATAAGTCAGCTTATCAAGATTGACCACCGGCGTTCTTTCCGAGGCTATCCATTGCAGAATGAAATTCGATCCAATGAAGCCGGAGCCGCCGGTGATCAAAATTGTACTTTTCATGCTTGCTGAGTTACTTGATCCTAAGAAGTGGTCAGTGTTCAGTAGTCAGCACGCCGCGTTATAGTGCGCACTTGCCACGACTAGCGACTGACATGCTTACATATTCTCACGGATTGTAATAAAAAAAGGGCTGGAAGCTGATTCCAACCCTGAACTCTTTGAAAATTGTGGCGATTTCTTACATACCAATCTTTTTGGTTCTATGCCGCATGGTCAGGTCTAGGCGGCCAACCTCAGCTGAGCTTGGTGATTCCGGCAGCGCCACACTAACACCTTGCCTTCCCATTGTCCGCCAATAAGAACGCTCCACTTCTTTCGCGATTACCGGCCACAAATAATTCTCGCGAACACGCTGTTGCGCCTTTTCAGCCGCCATCAATCGGGCCGACGAGTCAGCGATGAGCCAGCGCAGCGTTCGCTCCAAATCATTCACATCCCCTCGTTTGAAGGTGAAGCCTGCGCCTTCAACCACTTCGCAATTCTCCGCGATGTTGCTGGTCAAGACGCATACTCCCGCTCCCAGTGCGTCCAGCAGGGCCAATGAAAGCCCTTCAATGTCGGAAGGCAAAACAAAGAGCATGGCGTTAGTGAGCAATTCGTCCAAGGCATCGCCAGAAACCCAGTCAAGGAAGCGGATATTCTCGTTTTGACGATTGCGCAGTTCACCGGCGTACGCATCGGAGTGACTGGAGCCGCCCGCAAATACAAGCTTTACGGGAGTCTGGAGCTTTTCATAAGCCTGAATCAGCAGGTGACAATTCTTTTCGCGAAAAACGGCCGAGAAAAAGAATGTAGTTGCGTGCTGTGAGACCCCATCCTGCGAGCCTGGACGTCGAACGCTGCTGTCGGATGATGGTCCCGTTCGGCACATACGTAACCCGATTGAAGTATCGTGACTGGTAACGCTTTTGCAGGTTTTTCGACACGACCATCGTAGTGCTCGGCAAGCGCACGGAAGCCTGCTCTCCGAGCCTCAGCACAAGGGAAGCGAATGGCCCCCACTTTTTTGCCGCGTGGAACTGGTGCTCTACGCCTTCAGTCATGGCGGCGCCAGAGAGGCGGAGTGGGTGGCGGGCGCAAGCGCGTAGGGTGATAGGGTTTGCGCGGACATTCTGCTAATGATCCTCTGCCAGCCAATTACAACGCGGGATTACGCAATTTGCATCCTCCCTAAAGTGCGAATTGCTGTCATGCTGTCTCCAATAGTCTGGGATACAATTCAAGCTGGTTGCGCAATCATGCTCTGTCGGCAATTCCGTGCATTTACCCTTCTCGCCATTTTGCTGCTGTGCTGCAATGGGTCCTCGGCATATTCGGTTCTCACCCATGAGCAGGTCGTGGACATGGTCTGGGGCGACGTGATTGAACCTCTGCTAAAAACCCGGTATCCGGGTCTGACTGACGAACAACTCAAAGAAGCCCATGCCTACGCATATGGTGGCGCCGTCATTCAGGATCTGGGTTACTACCCCCTCGGCAGCGCCGACTTCAGCAACCTGGTGCACTACGTGCGCAGTGGAGACTTCGTTCTCGAGATGTTGCGCCAGAGCCAGGACGTCAATGAATACGCCTTCTCGCTGGGTGCTCTTGCGCACTATGCGGCAGATATTTCCGGGCATCCGACGGTGAACCAAGCGGTGGCAATCGAATATCCCAAGCTCCAGAAGAAATTTGGGAATTCCGTGAGATACGCTCAGAACAAAACGGCTCACATTAAAACCGAATTCGGTTTCGACATGGTGCAAGTCGCGAAGAATCGTTATGCATCGGAGCAGTACCACGATTTCATCGGTTTCAAAGTGTCCAAGCCTTTGCTGGAGCGTGCGTTCCCGGTCATCTACGGTGTGGAAGTGAAAGACATACTCGCGCATGAGGACCTGGCAGTGGGTACTTACCGTTTCTCAATCAGTCGGTTAATCCCGCAAATGACCAAGGTTGCGCTGCAAACTCATAAGAAGGAACTGATGAGCGAGAAGCCTAGTGTCGCCAAGAAAAAGTTCCTGTACCGGCTTAAGCGCACCGATTACGAGAAGGAATGGGGAAAGGATTACATCAAGCCCGGCCTCGGAACCCGAATTCTGGCAACCATATTGCGACTTATGCCCAAAATTGGGCCGTTTAAAGCCCTGGCGTTCAAGGTTCCAACCCCGCAGACCGAAGACATGTATATCAAGAGCATTAATGTCACAGTCGACCGATACCGGGCTTTTCTGGAACAGGCTCGTGCCAACTCTCTGCAACTGCCCAATGTTGATTTCGATACTGGCCAAGAGACCAAGGCGGCCGAATATTCGCTGACCGATGATACCTATGCCAAGTTGCTGAGTAGATTATCCGAGCACAAATTCAATGGGGTCACGCCTGATTTGCGCGACAACATTCTGCACTTCTATTCCGATCTCTCTGCTCCAATCAACACCAAGAAAGAAAAAGATAAGTGGCAGAGCGTCCTGATCGCGTTGAACCAATTGAAGGCTGTGACTCCGCTTTCCGCCCCTCCGAGTCCTGCTTCCAACTGAGCTGATTTCTGCAGTCGTGACCCCTTGTCATCCCGCCCATGCTTTTGATATCGTTGCCCCCCTCGACTGATTCCTGCCCGATTCTTGCCTATACCGCGGGGACCTATGACGAAGAAAATCACGATCAATATCAACGGGGTTCAGCGTAGCGCCGAAGTGGAGCCGCGCTTGTTGCTGGTCCACTTTCTTCGGGAAAATGCCGGCCTCACGGGTACTCACATAGGCTGCGAAACTTCACTATGCGGCGCTTGTACCGTGTTGATGGACGGCCGTGCCGTCAAATCCTGTACCGTACTGGCGGTTCAAGCCGACGGTCGCAGCGTCACTACCGTAGAGGGTCTGGCCACAGGTGACCAGTTGCATCCCCTTCAGGACGGGTTCTGGGAGGAGCACGGCCTGCAATGCGGCTTCTGTACCCCCGGCATGATCATGTGCTCGCATGACCTCCTTGATCGCCAACCCAACCCTTCGGACTCCGACATTCGCGAGGCTCTCAGCGGCAATGTATGCCGGTGCACCGGCTACCAGAACATTGTTGCAGCCGTCAGAAACGCCTCTCGCAAAATGTCCAAGCCAGTCGCAGCGCGCACGGGAGCGAGGTGACCTATGACGCGTAACGGAAAATCTAACGGCGCATCGCGTAACGGAGGCAAGGGCAACAGCGACGTTCGCTGGTTCGGCCAGAAACTCAAGCGTAAGGAAGACCCGCGGCTTATCAAGGGCATCAGCCACTACACCGACGACTTCAAGCCTGCGGGTATGCTTCATTGCGCCTTCAGCCGGTCGCCACACGCTCACGCCCAGATCAAGTCCATTCGCATCGACGCTGCCCGAGCGTTGCCGGGCGTAGTAGCCGTTTTTACCGCGGAAGATACGACGGGCATAGGGCCGGTTCCCTGCGCCATTCAGATGCCAGACCTCAAGGTACCCAGGCATCCCGTACTAGCCACCGGTCGAGTGCGTTACGTGGGCGAGCCTGTGGCTGTGATCGTTGCCGAGGACCTGTATACCGCTCGCGACGCCGCTGAACTCGTGGAAGTGGATTACGAACCGCTGCCTATGGTCACGGACATGGAGAAGGCTCTGGGTAAAGACACTCCTTACGTCCATGAGGAGTTCAAAAGCAATCAGGCCTTTACCCACAGCCTAAAAAATGGCGACGTGGACGCTGCCTTCAAGAAAGCCGATCGGATCGTAAAGCAGCGCATGATCAATCAGCGCCTCGCTCCCATCGCCATGGAGACGCGCGGTGTCCTTGCCGAATACCTCCCTGGCGAAAATCGCCTGACCGTTTGGTCCTCCACGCAAATCCCTCACCTGCTGAAGACTCAGATCTCACTGCTTGTCGGTCTGCCTGAAACTGCAGTGCGCGTGATTGCTCCGGAAGTCGGCGGAGGATTCGGCAGCAAGCTCAACGTTTACGGCGAAGAGGGAATTGTGCCCTGGCTGGCGATGAAGTTGGGACGTCCCGTGAAGTGGGCCGAGACTCGCCGTGAAAACTTCCTCGCCACCATCCACGGTCGCGACACCATTAATTATGTCGAACTGGCACTAAAGAAGAACGGCACGATTCTTGGCCTTCGCGCCCGCATACTCGCGGACGTAGGCGCGTACCATCAACTTCTCACCCCGCTGATCCCCCAGCTTACCGCGCTCATGCACGCTGGTTGCTACAAGATTCCTGCCATCCAGATTGACATCGTAGGCGTCTTCACCAACAAGATGTCCACCGACGCCTACCGCGGCGCTGGCCGTCCCGAGGCCACTTACAACGTGGAGCGCATTATGGACATCGCCGCACACGAGCTTGGCATGGACGCCGCCGAGTTTCGCCTGAAGAACTTTCCTCAGCCCAATGAATTTCCCTATACCACGATAACCGGCCTTACTTATGACTCGGCAAAATATCAGGAGAGCCTAAAGAAAGCGCTGAAACTCGCGGAATACGACAATCTCCGCCGCCGTCAGAAGACTGGATTAACGGAGGGCAAATACTACGGAGTCGGGGTCTCCACCTATGTGGAGATTTGCGCCATCGGCCCCTCCGCGGCTACACCCGCCGGAGGTTGGGAAAGCGGCACAGTGCGCATCGAGCCCACCGGCAAAGTTACTCTGCTAACCGGCGCCTCGCCGCATGGCCAGGGCGAGGAAACTACCTTCGCGCAGCTTATTGCCGACGAACTGGGAATCGATCCTCAGGATGTCAATGTCGTTCACGGCGATACGATGGCAGTCCCATATGGCATTGGGACATTCGGCAGCCGTGCTACCGCTGTCGGTGGAACTGCTGCTTACATGGCCGCGCAAAAGCTCAAAGCCAAAATGTCGACGCTTGCTGCCCACCTGCTGGGCGTGAAGCCTGCTGACATCACCATTGGGCGCGGCCGCCTCACTGCCGACGGTGGCAAAAAATCCATTTCATTCGGAGACCTTGTTCTCTCTGCCTATACGGCGCGCAACATTCCTCCGGGCTTCGAGCCCGGCATGGAAGCCACCCATTTCTTCGAGCCTTCGAATTTCACCTTCCCCTTCGGATGTCACATTTGTTCCGTCGAAGTGGACGCCGAAACCGGTGAGGTGAAGATCGATAAGTACGTCGCTGTGGACGATTGCGGCAACGTAATCAATCCCATGTTGGTGAACGGACAAATTCACGGAGGCATTGCCCAAGGCCTCGGCCAGGCTATGTGGGAAGAATTAATCTACAACGACGACGGCCAACTGCTCACGGGCACCCTGATGGATTACGCCCTGCCCAAAGCTCACTGCCTGCCCGAGTTCACTCTAGGCAGCACGGTCACGCCTTCGCCGGTAAATCCCATGGGCGTGAAAGGCGTAGGCGAAGCAGGCACAATTGCTTCCACCCCTTGCGCCGTGAATGCAGTTTGCGATGCGCTGGCGCATCTCGGGGTCCGTCACATCGAAATGCCACTGAAGCCGGAACGGGTATGGCGCGCCATTCGGCAGGCCCAATCTTCAACTCCGAAATCTCAAGCGACGCAATCGAAACCACCCGCCAGGGCTACAACCAGTGCAAGGAGGCCACGCGTATGATTCCGGCAAACTTCGATTACGAAGCGCCTCGCAATCTAAATGAAGCTTTGACTTTGCTGCAATCGCGTGAAGACGCCAAAATTCTTGCCGGCGGCCACAGTCTTCTGCCCGCAATGAAACTACGGCTGGCACAGCCCACGCTGCTCGTAGATATCGGACGCATCAAGGACCTCAGCTACATTCGTGAGGCCGGCGACCGCATCGCCATCGGCGCGATGACCACCCACGCCGATATCGCGGGATCGCAGCTTCTTCGCAAGTCTTCGCCGCTTTTGGCCCTGGCCGCTTCGCAGATCGGCGATACGCAGGTCCGCAACCGTGGCACCGTCGGAGGCTCGCTTGCCCAGGCCCACCCCTCAGCGGATTATCCTGCTGCGGTTCTGGCGCTTGAAGCCGAGATCGTCGCCCAAAGCCGGTCTGGCGTGCGAGTCATTCCAGCCACAAGTTTTTTCAGCGGAATGTTTTCCACCGCGTTGCGCAATGACGAAATCCTCATCGAGGTACGGGTACCGCGCACCGAGGGCCAGCGGGCAGCGTATAAGAAGCACCATCACCCCGCCTCTGGATACGCCGTCGTCGGAATCGCCGTTCTTCTGAAAATGTCGGGGGCCAAAATCGATAGCGCTGCGATAGGGATCACTGGAGTCTCCGCCATCGCCTACCGCGCCACCGCCGTGGAAAAGGCTCTACGCGGCAAATCTGCAGCCGAAATCGCTGGCGCGGCGGCTCAGGCTGGTTCCGATGTGGAGTTCATTGGCGACACGTACGCCTCTGCCGAGTACCGCCAGCACCTAGTCACCGTGATGACCCGGCGTGCTCTGGAAGAAGCGGCCAAGGGAAGATAGCTGAGTGGGTCGCAAGCGTTTCGTCGCTGTGGTTATCGTGCTTCTGGTTTTGATCGCCGTCACACGCGTTCTTCTAACCTACAAAGTCACGGCACAGGGATTCGACGAGCCCGGTCACGTGGCCGCCGCGATCGAATTACTGGACCACGGCACTTACACGCTGGACCCTCTACATCCCCCGCTCACCCGCATCGCGATTGGGATCCCACTCTACCTGGCCGGGGAACGATTCCCCAATTGGCCCACAAATAACCCACGTATTCACAACTATCATGACGTGGGAAACAGCGTCCTCTATGACGATCGGCATTATTTGCGAAAGCTGTCACTCGCGCGCGCGGCCGTACTTCCATTTTTTGTGTTGGCCGTGGGGCTAGTGTTTTTCTGGACCCGCCAGGAGTTCGGAGAATTTGCTGGGGCAATGGCAGCTCTTCTATTCTCAACCCTGCCCGTGGTTTTGGCATTCTCGCTATGGCTTACACAGATATAGCCACGGGCTGCATGCAGTGTGCAGCGCTGTTCGCGTCTACCCGCTGGCTGGAAAAGCCAACCATGCGATCGAGTCTAGTATTGGGGGTTACCACAGGGCTTGCCTTGCTTGCAAAACGCTTTTGTTCCTACCAGTTGGAGCGGCAGCGATATTGCTGGGTAAGTGGCTGGTCGAACGTCGCTCTGGACCCGTACATAACAATGACGTCAAAAGTGGGTGGTTGACAAAACTCGCGCTGGTGTTGGCAGTCGCCGTTATCGTGGTTTGGGCAGGCTATGGCTTCTCGGCTGGGCACGTCAGAGAAAGTATGCAGCTCTCTCCTGAGTCGATGCCGTCTTTCCAGCATTTTCCAGGACCCGCACGCAAGATAGCTCGCACCCTGGTGCTGAGAGATTCCTGGCTGCCGGCTCCCGCCTTGCTGAAGGGCCTAGCCAGTGCCTGGGCGCTGAATAAGACTCCTTCGCTGGCATATCTGCTGGGAAAAGAAAAGAATGGAGGATGGTGGTATTTCTTTCTCGTCACTGTAGCGGCAAAGACGCCGCTCCCGTTCCTTTTGCTCTGTCTCGTTGGACTTTGTGTACGCCTTTCCCGGCCCCTGCGGTGGACCACTGTGGCTCCCGCGGCGGCTGTCCTCGCTGTCTTTTGCGTCACTCTGTTTGTGAAATATAACGCCGGCGTCCGGCATGTGATGGTCGTCTTTCCATTGTTGGCGGTAGTTGCGGGTTGTGCTTGCAGCTTTCTGTGGCAGTCGCCTAGACGCTGGCATCCTTGGGGACGGTCAGCGCTTCTTGTGCTGCTGCTCTGGCAGTGCATCTCAAGCCTGAATGCTCATCCCGACTACATTGCTTATTTCAATGAACTCGCAGGCCGGGATCCCAGCCGGGTGCTGGTGACAGGTTGCGATCTGGACTGCGGACAGGACTTATTTCGCTTATCTCGGGCGCTGCACGAAAGAAACATTTCCCAACTGAACCTTGCAGTCTGGAGCAGCGCCGATATGTCTCGAATGAACCTTCCCGTTTTCCAGACTCCTCCACCGTTTCAGCCGGTCACGGGCTGGGTTGCGATCAGCCTGCGATCTCTGCGCATGGGCGACGTCCTCCACACTACCTACCCTCCCGGAGCTTTTGCCTGGCTCGACGGGAGAAAGCCGGTCGAGCAAATCGGTAAGACAATTCGCCTGTATTACCTTCCTCCGAACGCCCTCACTGGAACGGAAAAGGCTGGACTGGATTCTGGCCAGCCTCGATGAATCATTCCCCTCAGAGCGGCCTGGCATTTCATCGGACTGAAAGCTGAGGCAGGCCTGTGCATTGGGCGGAACTCTGTCTACAATGGGTCTTCACGTCCGAGGTGAAATTGGATAGGTCTCAGCATCGCACGCGCCGCTGGAATGTAATCGGCTCCGGCTTACTCTGCACCGCCTTTGCAGTGGTGGTTCTTTACACCAGCCCACGTGCCTTTTTCAGTCCGCTGGCGCTGGTGGTGGTGGCTGCGATCGGGTTGGCCGCGGTTCTGCTGCAACTCCGTGTTCGGCGTGACGGGGATCGCCGTGTGCGCGGGCCCGTCTTGCTCAACCTTCTGGGAATCTTGCTGGCGGTGACTGCGCTCTTCGCCGACGTTCTCCATCTCAGCTCGGGTCTATTTCAAGTGGCGGCCCTGGCCGCCGTGGGGTGCTTTTCCATCAGCAGCGTGATTATTCTCGAAACCCTCCGCAAGCATCGTGCCGTCCCTAAATGACCCCGGTCGCGTCCATTTCCCTTCCTGACGAATTCAACGCCGCCACATACTTCATCGATCGTCATCTGCGAGAGGGAAAGAGCCAGAAAGTAGCTATCGAATGCGAAGCCGCAGCTCTCACTTACCAGCAACTCGCGGAGCGCGTAAATCAATTAGGCAATGGCCTACGACAGCTTGGTGTTCGGGTTGAAGAAAGAGTTCTGCTGCTCCTGCTGGACACTCCGGAATTCGCCGTCAGCTTCTTTGGCGCCATCAAAATCGGAGCCGTCCCGGTTCCGGTCAACACTCTCCTAAAACCCAGCGACTACCAGTACATGCTCAACAATTCGCGAGCCTGTGTGGCAATTATCAGCGAATCACTCTGTTCCCAGATTCACGCCATCCCCAAAGGGCAGCTGCGCTATCTGAAACGCATCATAGTGGTCGGTGAAGACCCGCCCGCAGACACTTTGAGGTTCAATCAGCTACTTGAACAGAACTCGAGCGAGCTTGACTCCGAACCGACAAACAAAGATGACGCCGCTTTCTGGCTTTACTCCTCCGGTTCGACCGGATTTCCCAAAGCCTGCGTCCACCTGCAGCACGACATGGTAGTGTGCTCCGAGCGTTACGCCAAAGGAATCCTAAATATCACCGACTCGGATCGCTGCTTCAGCGTGGCCAAACTATTCTTCGCCTATGGACTCGGCAATGCGCTCTACTTCCCGCTTGCCGTCGGCGCCACCAGTATTCTGTGTCCCGGTCCGCCCAAGCCGCAGCATGTTTTTGAAACCATCGAGCGTCATCAGCCGACGTTGTTCTTTTCCGTCCCATCGAATTTTGCCGCTTTGGTCGCCTACCACCGCGATGATGGCCGTGAGTTCAACCTTTCTTCCGTTCGCTGTGCTGTCTCTGCCGGGGAAGCCCTGCCCGCCGCCATCTACCATCGCTTCAAAGAACGCTTTGACGTCGAGATCCTCGATGCCATCGGTTCCACCGAAGTCCTGCATATGTTCATCGCCAACCGGCCCGGGGCAGTCCGCCCCGGTTCCAGCGGCCAGATCATTCCTGGATACGAGGTGAAAATAGTGGATGAAAATAACCAACCGGTGAAGACTGAAGAGATCGGCAACCTCCTGGTCAAAGCCGATTCCACCTGCTCCCACTACTGGAACCAGCACGAGAAATCCAAGGACACCATCGAAGGCCACTGGATCCGCACCGGCGACAAATACTCTCAGGACGCCGACGGCTATTTCTGGTACGCCGGCCGCTCCGATGACATGCTCAAATGTAGCGGCGTTTGGGTTAGCCCAGTGGAAATCGAAAGCGTGTTGATTGAACATCCTGCCGTGCAGGAAGCAGCAGTAGTGGGCCACAAAGATCAGGACGATCTGATGAAACCGGTAGCCTGTGTGGTCTTGAAAAATGGCACAGCTGGCACATCAGAACTGGCGCGCGAACTGCAAGAGTTTGTGGTGAGCCGCTTGCCCGTTTTCAAACGCCCTCGGTGGGTGGAATTCTTCCCCGAGCTGCCCAAGACCGCTACTGGAAAGCTGCAACGCTACAAGCTACGAGAGAAGATACCAAAATAAGCCGGCAAATTATTTCTTCACCTGGATCCCCAACTCCCGCAATTGCGCCTCGCTCACTGGCGTAGGCGCATCCACCATCAGGTCCACGGCCCGTGCCGTCTTGGGGAAGGGAATCACTTCTCGCAAGCTGTCGGCTCCAGCCAGGATCATCACTAAGCGGTCAAGTCCCAAGGCGATTCCGCCATGCGGAGGCGTGCCATACTCCAGCGCCTCCAGGAAGAAGCCGAAGCGAGAGCGGGCCTCTTCTTCGGTCATTCCGAGAGCTCGGAAAATCTTACGCTGAATGTCCTGACGATGAATACGGATCGATCCTGATCCCAGCTCAGTGCCGTTCAGCACCACGTCGTAGGCCAATGCTCGCACCGCGCCTGGATCGGACTCGAGTATATCCATATCGCGCTCATGCGGCGAAGTGAATGGATGATGCGCGGCCGCCCAGCGCTTTCCTTCTTCATCCCGCTCGAACATGGGGAAATCTGTGACCCACAGGAATCGAAATTCACCGCGGGCAAACGCGCCATGTTTAGGCGCATACTTTTGTCCCAGAGCAACGCGCAATTGGCCGGCCGCGTTGTAAACCGCATGGTCGTGCTGTTTGACTTCAGGCTTCACTCCTCCCGCAGACTTGTGCTCTCCGGGCTTTTCGCCTCCGGCAATGATGACGATCAGATCGCCAGCCTCAGCGGCTGTCGCTTCCATAACTTTTGCAGCGGCATCTGGGAAATTCTTTTCCACCCGTTTAAAGTCTTCGAACAACTTCGCATCACCCTTCGCAGAAAATAGCGGCTTGACGTCATCGCGCTCCTTTCGCGAAAGCTCGCCAACTTTCGGGATGCGAACTGCCACCACTGGCAAATTCGGAGAAATCCTTCGACCACTTCCCACACGCGCTCCTGCTGGGGATAGGACATCTCCAGATCGATCTGAGTAAACTCGGGCTGCCGGTCGGCGCGTAAATCTTCATCGCGAAAGCAGCGGACGATTTGAAAATATTTGTCGAATCCCGAGATCATTAGGATCTGTTTGAACAGTTGTGGAGATTGTGGCAGCGCATAGAAACTCCCTGGCTGCACGCGGCTAGGGACGAGATAATCGCGCGCGCCTTCCGGTGTCGATCTCGTCATGAAAGGCGTTTCAATCTCGAAGAATCCCTGCGCTGACAGATAGTCGCGGATAGCGATCGCCACGTTGTGCCGCAATTCAATGTTGTGCTGCATGGCGTCGCGCCGCAGATCAATGTAGCGATACTTGAGGCGCAGCTCTTCGTTGGCCAGAACAGTGTCGCCCGGCAGGAACTGAGGCTGCTTCGACTCGTTCAGGATGCACAACTCTTCCGCCACCAGTTCAACCTCGCCGCTGGGAATGTTTTTGTTGATGGTATTGGAGTCGCGCAGCTTCACTGTGCCAATTACGGCAATCACGTATTCATTGCGCAGTTGGCTGGCTTTTTCGTGCAGCGCGGGATTGTTCTCCTTGTTACATACAACCTGGGTAACTCCCGTACGGTCGCGCACGTCGACGAAGATCAGGTTCCCCAGATCGCGGCGGCGATTCACCCAGCCCATGAGCACGGCTTTCTTGCCGGCATCCGAAGCGCGCAGCGCGCCGCACATGTGGGTTCGTCGCAGATCGCCTAAGAAATCGAGCAAGTTGTTCCTTTCAGTGGGAAATACAGCTCAAAGCCGAATCAGGGATTATAAATGGTTGAGGGTCACGAATTGAGCAGGAGCCCGCCGGTCGCATCTTGCGCCGTTAGACTCTGAATCGAAGGAACGTCGGACGCTTGTTTTGGGCGGAGCAGACTGATGCCGCTCCGCCCCCGCTTTCCCACGGAATCAAGACCCGAGGCCTCACTTTGTCTTGGTGGTCTTCCCGTCCATCACGGTGATCCAGTTGCCGTCTTGCGAGACTTCATACTTGAAGGTATAGGACGTCGGGGACAGAATTTTCATCGTGTAACGCCCGTGCACGACGTTCCCGTTCATCATATTTTCGTCAGTCCAGGTCCAGGTATCACCGTCCACCGTGCCTGTGGCCGCTTCCGCTTCGCCCATACTGTTGAACTCATGGTAGGTGTATTTCT
>WNGK01000658.1_pt1 | contig 57663 bp, 56 predicted proteins | sample 5400601 | NCBI WGS metagenome assembly WNGK01 (sample SAMN13153376, study PRJNA577476) | soil metagenome | isolation source: 60 cm soil or saprolite under Garry oak tree replicate 1 | place: USA:California | collected 2016-06-15 | reverse complement strand
GAAAGTAAGGCGGATGTACTATTGCTTATAGCTTTCTCAAGAACGGATATTCCAGGTGGCCAGCATAGCGGCTGTCTGGTATGAAATATACAGACGGTTTACGGTTTGTCATTCACTATCTGAAGATCCGACTATTTGACTGGCAGATCAGCTGTAGCCGCCTCCTGATCCCAGTTGGGAATACTCAGCACTAACCCGAGGAAAAACCAGGTATAGGATATGGCTACGATTGACCCTGTTCCTCCACCAGCAGCGGTGGAAGGAATAAAAGAGTCGGTGAAGAAGGTAGCAAAAAGCGATGCCGTAAAATACCCCAGGTATGCCAGCGCAATCCCTTTTCCTGTAGGCGATATTGCTGTGTTGAAGCGCTTGAGAGCCACTCGCCCCATCATGAAGATCGTCAGCAGCAAACAGATCAGACCTTGCACCCCCATTTCAGCCAGCACTGAAAGGAATTGATTATGGGCAACGCCTACAACGTCGGTTCCATAGGCAAGATCAAAAAATTGGAAATTCCCTGCCCCAACTCCCATATAGGGGCTGCGCTGCCAGATCGCAATTGCATCCTGCCAGATATTGATGCGATCGATCCCATAGACTTGCGTAGGATTGAAGAAGTCGGTGAAACCCGGCGCGAAGAGAAACAGGAGAGGCAGGACGATGAATGGGAGGAGAAAAGCAAACGGATTCTTAAAGCGGAATCCCAGGATGACACAGACTGCCAGAAAGAATGCAACCCACGATTCGCGGCCAAATGACAACACTACAGCCGCAGCAAATATGCAGGTCAGTAAGCCTAACCACAGGCGTGTTGCTCCCTTCCGTGCATAGAGCATCTGGCCGAAGGCAAGACAAGCAAAGAACGCATTGGTTATTCCCAGGCCACTGGAAGTATTCCCGAGGACCTCGGGACGCCGGACACCAAGAATGATGTCCTGTGAATAGAGCCCTAGCGGTGCTGCAAAAACCGTTCCCAGGCCATAGAGCAAACCAATTCCTATGTACGCTCCAATCAACCATTGAGCATCTCTCCTTGTACGGACCATACCAGGCACAATGACGGTAAACAAGGGTAGGCTGATGAGCAGAATCATTTCGACGAGATTGACCAGTAGGAGCGGGGCATCAGAATGCGCAAACGCGTAGGTGACGTGGGGGTCTGGAAACAGATGCGAATAGACTATAGACAGGAAACCGATAAAAGCAAGGCATATGAGGGGAACCAGGATGCGCGGCTCCCCCGATGCCGCTGCCGCTTTGTGTTCAGACAATCCCCTTTGTAGCAGCCAGATCACCACAATTAGCCCAAACAGCAGGTTCCCGATGTAGAGCCGTGACAAGATTCCCGAACTACTCACAGTGAGGACACCAGTGGGACCAGCCAGCAGGATGTAGAGAGGAAGAGCAAGTCTGGGCTGGATGAAGAACAATACGATCAGATTGAGCACTAGCGCCCCCATCAGTCCAAAGATGGGAGACAGCAGCGTGAGGTATGCCAGCGCGATATTCAATGCCATGTAGATGATACACATGGTACTCATGGCTGCGGGTGGCAGGTTGAAAGAACTTAGTTTAGAGTGAAAAAATCTATCTCGTACCATGGTACTCTTCCTTCATCCATCCTACATGAATCATCCTAAGGGGCTAAAGCATCTACTCTTTTGCATGGCTAGTATCACACTTCGATCCACGTTTTGTCAGCGACCTTTGGTCCGCGCACGTCCACCGCATATTTGGTAAATGGATGATGAAAGCACTCGCATGGCGCTACCTCCGGTAAGATCTCTTCCCCGATGCCCCCACGCACAAAGAACGCGTTGAAGCCATAGCGCTCGCAGCCCACCAGCCTGTAGCCCTTCTGCTTACCCAGCTTGACAAAGGCTGAGAGAGAAGCCCCGTAGTAATTATCAAGCCGATCTGCGATACTTTTTTCCGCAAACGTATTGACTACCCTTCGTGCTTGATAGCGCAGTGCTGATACTCCATTGTGCTCCGTTGCAAAGTCCGACTTGTAGGGAACGGTGACTGATACATCCGGTCCCAAGACAGGGTTATATTCCAGGACGACGACGCGCGGAGCGATGCACTCAATGGCTTTCCAGACCCAGAAATCCACCCCATCCATATCCAGAGACAATAAGTCAATCTCCCCCACGAAGCCCTGTGTTTGCAGCAAGGCATTAATGTTTCCAGCGGTGATCCAGGCATGCACCAGCTTTGGGGGCCACATTTTCGTGTCGGCACAACGCGCGTAAAATTGCTGCCCTTTCCTAATCTTTTTTTCGCTGCCATCAAAAAAGTGGCCCTGCCACCCATGGTTGATGATCAGATTGGCCGTGTTGTCCCCTCCATACCCACCACATAGTTCTACACACTGCTTATTGGTGGTGCCGATGAGCGAGAAGATGTACAATAGAATGCCATCTTCGCCATATTGTGAGAAGGCGCGAAATTCAACCTCGTCGAAAGCGGGCAGGGGCAGATGTAGTGCAAGCATTTCTTTATACCGCATCGACAACGCGATTTGCGAGACTTTACTGGATTTAGGCAGGACATAAAATTCCTGGAGGGCTTGCAGGATAGGATGCGAAATTACTTTGCTGGTCCTTCTAAGGACGTTGCCGATCTTCAAGTTCATGGCATTCTCCTCTTCTATCTTCTAAAAACCATGCTTGAGTCTAACAGGCACACATAGATGGGCGGTGATGAATGGGTTAAGGTATATGAATAAATCGATATATCAGGTTAATATTTCTCAACCACATTCATATTTTCAAATCCATCAATCACTGCTATCATAAGATGCAAACAGAAAGAAAGGAGTACTCACCACTGTGAAGCCACTGCGTATTGGTTTCGACCTCACCGCGATCTGGCGACGTCAAACGGGCATTTTTCGTTATGCAGCAGAAGTCGCCAAGCATCTGCTCCTACTTCAGGAGACTGAACCCCATATTCGATACGTCTTCTTCTTTGCGCGCGAGATACATCCAGATTTTGTAGCGTTCCAGGATTCTTTTGATGCGGTCATCTGCCCGAGTACGAATGAACTGTTTATCAAGCAGTTCTGGTTCCCGTTTATCTTGCCAGGCCTCCACCTGGATTTGATGCACTATCCCTCTTTTCCTCCACCGTTCTTTCACCCACTGGGACCTCGTACTGTCATGACTCTACATGATGCTGGGCCGTGGCGCTATGCACATGCGCTGACGCTGCATGGACGATTGTACTTTCGCACCTTGCTGGCACGGGGAATACGTACCTGTGCGCGGGTAATCACTGTTTCAAAACATGCCAAGTCGGAGATTGGACATTTTCTGGGGGGGCGTTACCTCTCTAAAGTCTCTATAATTCCTGAGGCTGCGCGACCGGAATTTGCGATCCTCTGTAGCGATTCTTTCAAACAACAGGTGCGAGCTCGTTATGAACTCCCTGACCGCTATTTGTTTGCTGTTGCCACTGTGGAACCACGCAAAAATCTAGTGACCTTACTTGATGCTTACATGCAGTTGAAAAACCAGCTTGGTGCATCATGTCCTCCACTCGTTATCGTGGGACGCAAGGGATGGAATTGTGATGATATCCTTGGCTACATGGGAGAACTTAAAGATGCGGTGCGCTTTCCAGGTTACGTTTCAGATGAGGAGTTGATAACGCTCTATCAAATGGCAACGTGCCTGGTTTTCCCATCTCTTTATGAAGGCTTTGGTCTGCCTGTGCTTGAGGCTATGGCGGCAGGTTGCCCGGTGATCACCTCAACGACTTCCTCATTACCAGAAGTAGCAGGGGATGCGGCATTGCTGGTAGACCCGCTCAATGCTCAAGAGATTGCAACGGCTATGCAACGGCTATTGCAAGATGAAGACCTGAGAAGACGCAAGATGCATGATGGGCAGAGAAGGGCAGCGAACTTCTCCTGGGAAGAGACAGCCAGAATGACCAGGGAGATATACATCATGGCTGCTGGCTCAGTTCCTCGCCACCCTGGAAACAAGTAACCAGCATTCAGTCTCAACTCTTCATTCACTGAGCACCGATGTTGTTTCCACCAACGCTTCAGCCGTTTGTGTTGCGGCATTGCAGGTAGGAGAGCCAATGCCTTCTGCATAGACTGCAAACAATTGCGATGCTACCTCAGCCTGAGCAAAGCGTGTCTCTGCCTGTCTCCGCCCTTCAGTTCCCATTCGTTGACGTAATGCAGGATCACCCAGGAGCGTAAGGAGGGCGTCTGTATACTTTGGAACATCATGTACATCCACTACATAGCCTGTGATCCCGTCATCGATGATACAAGGAATACCAGTGCCATTATGTGCCACCACGGGAACGCCAGCCGTCATTGCTTCCAGCAGGACCAGACCAAAACTTTCAACAAACGAAGGATGAGTCAAAATAGTTGCCGAGTGATAAGCATCTCGGATAAACTCGGGTGTATTATCTTGCAAAATTTGTATATGGTCAATAACGCCGAGTTCTATTGCTAACTGCAGCAGACGTTGACGAAATGCAGGTTCTGCCGGTTGGGACGGTCCGGCAATCAACAGCTTTGCCTCTGGAAAGCGTGTAATAATAGAAGGCATACAGCGCACAGTGTACTCCCAACCTTTGCGCTCAATGAGTTGGCCCACTCCCAGGATGAGCGGGTTGCCGGTTACCCCTGCATCACGAAGTAAACTTCCAGGCTCGTTCTCACCAGTGCTGACCGCGAAGACCTCTGGCCGTGATACATGGGGGATAATTCGCAGCCGCTCACGACGTACCCCCAGGGTAAGCAATTGTTGGGAGGTATACTCTGTGAAAACAATAACCCGATCGCTTAGATTAAAGAAGAAACGACCGATAGCTTTGTCATACAACTCGCGCAAGCGGCGACGGTACGGATAGGTATGAAAGTGGGGTGTAAAGATTACTTTGCGTCGACACAATCGAGCCAGCAGGATGGCCAATTCGCTGCGTCCTTCTCCATACCCGTGACAGTGGATGATATCAGCGTCAGTGGTGAGGAGTGCATGGATAAAAGGCCAGGAGAATGGTCGACCCTTGCGCACTCCCGCAGGGCAGCGCCGTACACGAATACCATCGATGACCTCTTCGGCAGGCTGGTGGCCATCCACCTGGAAGGTGAGCACTTCGGCCTGCCAACCTCGTAGTACAGCCTCTCGCGCTGGCCAGTAGAAGTAATACATATTGAAAGGTCTCATCACTGAGTCAGGAAAATTCCAAACTATCTGAAGCAGTTTCATTGCTGGTGCCTCCTGAGTGGAAAGTAGTACTGATGTTCTTGATGTCGTACTAACTTCCATGCTTACTGGTTTACTTTTACTATCCCCGAACTATATACCTAAATTTGGCCCAAATTAGTGGCAGAGAGCCCCAAGAAAGGAGCTTGCCAAAAGAAGGATGATGAGCCATACCTATCGAAGAGTGAAAACTTAGCGATAGGAGGAGCATCATCATGAACGAATCTACCACAGCGACGATGAAACAGTTTAGCAGTTGTGCGAGCTTGGCCGCCCTTGGCATCAAGCTGAGAGAGTTGAAGCTGTTTGAGCCGATTGAGCACACGGTGCAGATTGCTCAGAAGACCGTCAAGGATCGCCCGACTGACAAACTCTACGACAGGACACGTTGAATGCGTGTACGCCTGAGAATGTGGAGCAGATGGAACAGGCGCTGGACAGCATCTATCGCCAGCACAGTCAAGGCTACCAGCATGACTATGAGGCGGACTTCCAGATTCTCGATGTGGATATGAGTGGCTTGCCCTGCGGACCCAAAGCCGCCTTTGCCACCAAGGGCTATTTTGCCAAACAGCGCAACCGCCGTGGACGGCAATTGGGCCGCGTGCTGGCCAGCCGCTACGGGGAAATCGTGGTAGATCGGCTCTTTGATGGCAAGACACAATTGACCCGCGCCTTGCAGCCCTTGCTGCTGGCGGCAGAACGGACCTTGCAGTTGGATGAAGCCAAGCGCAGCCGGACGATTGTGCGCCATGACGCGGGCGGAGGGAGTCTGGATGACGTCAATTGGAGGCTTTCTCGTGGCTATCAGGTGCACGGCAAAGACTACTCGGGCCAACAGGCCAAACGCCTGGCCAGTACGGTGGAGCACTGGTTCACCGATCAAGAGCTGCCCGAACGGCAGTTCGGCTGGGTGACTGAGGTGAGCAACGCTTATGTGCGTCCGGTCAAACGCATCGCGGTGCGCTGTCGAAAACCTGATGGGCAGTTCGCTTACGGCGTCTTGCTCTCGACCTTGTCGGCGCGCCAAGTGCTCGTGTTGACTGGCCAGCCGCTCGCGTTGCTCGATGATCCGGCGGCGGTGCTCTTGGCGTACCTCACCTTCTACGATCAACGCGCAGGCAGCGTCGAAACCTCCTTCAAGGGCGACAAGCAGGGACTGGGCAAGCGCAGTAAGAAACGCTTTGAGGCCCAGCAGATGGTCATGCTCTTGGGCACGTTGGCGCACAATGTGATTGTCTGGGCTCGCCACTGGCTGGCTAGCCCGGCGTTGTGCCACTATGGGATGCTGCGTATGGTGCGCGATGTCTTTCATATCAGTGGCTTTCTGCTGGTCGATGCTTGCGGGCAGGTGACTCAGTTGGTGCTCAATCAGTCCGCTCCCTTGGCATCGGCTTTAGTCCATCCCTTGCGCAAGCTCCTGCTTGGCGCTCACGTGGCCGTTAATTTGGGCCAAACTTAGGTATATAGATTATCTCCAATATAGATCGAAATGTCAGAGGAATGCAGTTAAGAAACGGTTATGTTGTTTCTAATTTTGTAAAGAAATGGGAACCTTACTTCAATAAATGCCGCCATTTGATACTGCTTGCTTGTTGCTCGTGTGAGCCATTGAGAAATCTTTACTCAATTCGCCTATTTAAGAACATAACTTAACCACTTCATCACCGACTATATACTTGTTCCTGCTACAGTTGCGCAAGGTCTTTATGGATAGCAACGCTCTTGAGCGAATTGACTTCCTAAAGCTGAATTGCGAGGGAGCAGAAGGTCCAATACTTCATGCGACTCCAAAGCATATAGCAAGTGGATCAGGAAGATAGCCATGGGATTTCGTGATTACCTTTCAGAATTCAACCACAGGGACATCCCAAAAATCTTGAAAGAAGCAAGTTTTGTCACCAGATTGAAATGGCATATGGGGTTCCCACAAGGCCGCATCTACGCCTGGCGAGACTAAATACGAGGAGGATCCAATGGCAGATCTCACTGTCAGTATTATTATCATTACATACAATCGCCCTTTCCTGCTAAAGCATTGTCTCGAGCGTGTTCTTGCTCAGTCCTACCCTCACAAAGAGATCATTGTGGTTGATAGCTCAACGAATGATGAGAGTGAACAGGTAGTGGCACAGTATCCCGGAGTGATCAATGTGCGCCTGCGCGGACAGAGAAATAATATGCCGCAGGCTCGTAATAAAGGAATAGCCGCCTCATCTGGCGATATTCTCGCTTTCATAGATGATGACTCTATGGTTCAGCCTGGATGGCTCGCATCGCTCGTCAATGCGTATCATGATGAGACAGTCGGTGCAGTAGGCGGGCGTGTGATTGACATGCCAGAGCCTTTCTGCGATCAAATCGAAGGCTCGCCATGCTTAATTATAAAGCCATCAGGCCGAGTTTTCAGGCGAGGGGTTGGGCTACTCAGTACAGAAGCAAGAGAAGTTGACCACTTGCCTGGTGCCAATATGTCGTTCCGACGAGCGGTGTTAGAACAGGTGGGTGGCTTCGATCCCCATTACATCCTGGTGAATTTGCGCGAGGAGACTGATCTGTGCATTCGTGTGAAAAAAGCTGGCTGGCGCATTATGTTTGTACCTGCGATGGCGCAAGTGCATTTTTCGCCAAGGATCGTGCAAAATCCCTACCTTCTAGAAAGACCGAGGTATCAGTTTTCTGCTGGTTATGGCACTATGTATTTCGCTATTAAGCATTTCGGCCTCCATCCCCGCACTCTTACCGAGTCATTGCTACTTACTGGCAGGGGCTTTGCACGAGCTGCATACTATACGCTGCATTTCGTCAGTGGATCTGCGGCCTATGCAGTCGGACACATCGCAGGGTTAGTGGTGGGCATTGCCTGGCACATGAATAGTCAGTTGCGCGCGACGTCGGCTCCCAAGATCGGCAGAGGAGAGCAAGTTGGCACTGAGCAAGTGTCTCTACCTGTCGCCTCTCAGAGTGAATCACTGACGTGAACTAATAATGGCCTGGTTGGTTGACAGATAAATAACCCGATATGCAAGTTTATCTCAGGCAACAGCCCACTCTAACTGAAAGGGGAGGTTGATCGAATTGCAAATTGAAAGGGAGGGTATCCCTATGAGTATGCATAAAACTGACAACCGTCTCAAAATAGCCTATCTCGCAAACGAACACGCACATGACAAGCCTAGCTTCTCTGGCGCCCTGTACTACACATCAGGCCTCCTGTCGGGCGATCAGAAAGAATGTTGGGACAGCCATTACAGAGCAAGTAGAGGTTGAGTGGCTGCAAGGCAGCAATACATCCTTCCGCCGCACAGTCTTAGAAAAGGAATAGCTTATGATATCCATAACAGAACAAGTTAAAACACTTATTCCTCCGCGATACTTTCCTATGGTTCAGAAGCTCTATAGGAAGATCTGTATGCTCCAGTATATAGGTAATCGGGTCTACTGTCCGTGCTGTGACAGCCATTTCCGCCGCTTTATTCCTTACAGTATTGGTATTCCTTACGGTCCCAGGCGAAATGGCTTGTGCCCGCATTGCGCTTCTCTTGACCGCCACCGCTTGCTGTGGCTCTACCTACCTAACTGCACTAACATCTTCCGCGATAGACTCAGAGTATTGCACTTTGCGCCTGAGCCTATATTTCAGAAAAAGCTGCGGGCATCCCCTAATCTCGACTACACAAGTGCCGATCTTAATTCTCCTTTCGCTATGGTCAAACTGGACATTACCGACATTCCCTATGCCGAGAACACATTTGATGTCGTTCTGTGTTCGCACGTCTTGGAGCACATCCCTGATGATCGCAAGGCCATGAGTGAACTCTACCGCATCCTCAAGCCAGGGGGATGGGCACTCCTCTTGGTGCCGTTTGATGCAGAGCGGCCTGAGACATTCGAGGATCCAGACGTAGTTGACCCGAAGGAGCGAACCCGCCTCTTTGGTCAGTTTGACCACGTTCGGGTCTATGGGCGTGACTTCAAGGATCGGCTGGAGAGTGCCGGATTTACGGTACGCCAGGAGTTCTATGCACGTGAGCTAGACCAGGTCTTAGCTCAGCGTTACCAGGTGCTGGTGGAGTTGGATATGTTCTACTGCACCAAGTCGACGTAGCTTGTACAGGGGGAGTACGCTGTGACCAGGACGATAAGATGGCTCTGACACAATTTAGCAGTGACTCTGTGGGAATGGGATGCCTCGCTGCCTCGCTATCAACACCGGTCTCCGGTGATGGCCCTGGGGCTGATAGATCATCTCTGGTCGTTCCAAAGAATTGTTTGACTTCTCGAGTTCCTATCACCCCTTAAATAGGGTCAATATCTTTTTTCCATAGTAGCGAAAACAACCATTTGATACCGCTTGTTTGTTGCCCATGTGAGCCATTGAGAAAACTTTACTCAATTTGCCTATTTAAGAACATAACTTAACCACTTCATCACCGACTAAACACTTGCTCCTGCTACCGTTAAGCACGGTATTAGGAAAACAAAAGTCAAAGATATTGTATTAATGCTGACCTTATAACTGGCTCCGAGAGAACATCTGAGAAGGAGAAACTAAAGGCAGGCATCAGTTATGCCATAAGAAACGTTGTATTTGCAGCCTGGGCAAAGGTCCACACTTGTGAACCATCGCCGAGAATCTCGAAATTTTAAGGCAGAATATTGTCGTCAAGGAAGAGAGAAGAAAGGTAGTCCAATGCTGAATCAGGAGAAGCGGAGCTTGAGAATCGCGTTTTTAGCTCCCTGCAACCCTAAAGATAAGCGGGAATTATCGACTTGTATGTACTACATGGGCCAGGCGCTTGAAAAGTACTGTGGAGATGTATATTACTGCGACCCTATCAACTCCTTCGAGAAGAGGTATCTTGGCAGGCTCATCTACGGTTTATCAATGCGCCTCTTCAAGAAAAATGTTCTTCGTGACCGTCTCCTCTTTGTTGCTAAAAAGCATGGAAAGATTGCCGCTCAAAGACTTGAAGGACGGTCTTTCGATGCCATTGTCGCGATTTGGAACCCGCAAGATGTCGCCTTTTTAGCAACAGATGTTCCGATAGCGCTCGTCCTCGACGCGACCTTCGCACTACAGCATGACTATTATCCAACTTTCTCCAATCTCTGGAAGTGGGCGGCCCAGCAAGCCAACAAAGTCGAGGAGATGGCGTACCAGAACACAACAGCGCTGCTGTTTTCCTCTGACTGGGCCGCCCGGTCCGCTGTCGAGGACTATGCTGTTGATCAACAGAAAGTCCATACGATCTTCTACGGTGCGAATCTGGATACGATACCATCTAGAGAGATGGTGCTGGCGAAGAAGAAATCAGAGCGATGCCGGTTACTTTTTATGGGTGTTGGTTGGGAAAGGAAAGGCGGAGCAATCGCCTTTGAAACGCTCTTAAAACTTGAAGAGATGGGAATTGAAGCGGAACTGATTATCTGTGGAACGACTCCTCCTGGCGAGTTTGCTCACGAGAGGATGGTCGTCATCCCTTTCCTGAATAAGAATGACGAACGCCAAAGCAAGGAAATAGAGAAACTCTATATCATGTCGGACTTTCTCCTGTTACCAACCAGGGCGGATTGTACCCCTTTCGTTTTCAATGAGGCCAATGCTTTCGGGATTCCTGTGATTACCACTGATACGGGCGGCGTTCCAGACATGATCAGAAATGGAGAAAATGGCTATGTGCTTCCCTATAGTGCCAGGGGTTCCGAATATGCTCAGATTATCGCCGAGATCTACCAGGATGAGCAGCGCTACACCGCCCTGGTGCAATCAAGCCGAGCTGCGTTTGAGAGCAGACTGAACTGGGATACCTGGGGGAGAGCGGTAAAGGATGTATTGCTCAAGGTGATTTCCCCGGAGGAAGTTTTTGTTTGACAGCCCCAGGAGGACAAGAATGTCAATGGTGGATGAACCACAGTGTCGGAGGAGGACTCGATGGCAGATCTCACTGTCAGCATTATTATCATTACCTACAACCGTCCCTTCCTGCTGAAACATTGTGTGGAACGTGTGCTTGCTCAGCCCTACCCTCACAAAGAGATTATTGTGGTTGATAGCTCATCCAATGACGAGAGTGAACAGGTCGTGGCCCAGTATCCTGAAGTGATCAGCGTGCGGCTGCATGGACAACGCAACAACATGCCTCAGGCTCGCAATACAGGCATGGCCAGCTCCTCTGGCGATATTATCGCCTTTATAGACGATGACGCTATGGTTGAGCCAGGCTGGCTTGATGCTCTCGTTGACACCTATCGGGATAAGACCGTGGGAGCTACTGGTGGACGGATCATTGCTACGCCAGAACCATACTGTGACCAGGCAACAGGTTCTCCAAACCTCTCCATCGGGCCTTCTGGTCGAGCTATCATAGAGAATTTAGGGTCGTTCAGTACAAATCAGGTAGAGGTTGACTGGTTGGCTGGCTGCAATATGTCGTTCCGTCGCAAGGCGTTAGAGCAAGTGGGAGGCTTTGATCTGGCCTATACACTGACCAATGCGCGTGAGGACATGGATTCCTCCTTCCGTGTGAAGAGAGCTGGCTGGCGTATTGTCTTCAACCCGGCGATGGCCGTCGTACATTACTCACCACGCAGCTCAGACCTTCGCTTTCAAAATCGATCCTTCACTCAGTTTTCCAATGGTCGTAACTCTACATACTTCACTATCAAGCATTTTGGCCTCAATCCTTATACACTCACTTGTCAGTTGCTACTGGCTCCTGCGAGAGACTTCGGACTCGCAATATACAGTGTTGGCCTCCTGAGCATCGCAGCTCTGGCGCAGACTGTGGGACGCATAGTTGGTCTGGTAGCCGGTATCCACTGGCTCCTAAGTAGTCGACGACGTAGTGAGTCGGCTCCGAAGATTCTGCAGCCTGACCAACCTATCATCGTACAACCACCCTGTACGGTCCTCAACAAAAAGGATATACCCCAGCAGGCTACTGCATACAACAAAGGGTCTCATCTCGCACAACAAGATGCCTAGTTTTTGTTAAGCATCAAGGGTGTATCAATGGAAGGAGCATGAAAATGAAAGAAGCACAAGTATATACTAGCGAGTTTTTTCAACTCATTCATCCCGTATCCAATCTATCGGCTATGGCAGTGATACCTCTCGTACTAGAGTTGTATCGACCAGGCAGTGTGGTTGATGTAGGCTGTGGACTTGGAGGATGGCTAGCGGCCTTTCAGGCTTGCGGAGTGGAAGATATTCTTGGCTACTAACCAGGATATGCTCTCTGTTGTACATCCACAAATATTTCTTGATTCCATCAAGAGCCATTTACCAATAGAGCATCTAAGGAGTATAGCTGACCAGATTCCTATAGCTAAAAGCGCATACCATAGGTTGCAAAAATGGCATTCTGCTCCTGGTAACGTCCGGTCAACCCATGCATAATCGGTATGACCGCGAGAGAAAACTGCATCTGTTTGATACCATCTGCAGTTTCTGCGCAGTATCACTGTGAGGTTTGCACCAGATCTGTAGACCTTTGTCTACCAAATCTAGTAAGCACCGCATTAAACACTATGCGATCCTCTTCGCTAAAGCGTAACAGCATCATTACCAGGACATAGACGAGGATGAAGGGAATAATCAAGCCAAGCTGTTCAAGGACCGCAAAACGTCCGAGACCAGGTTGAAAATGCACAAAGTGCAGCAGTAGCATCCCCACAAGAGAAGCCACTCCACCAGCCAGCAATGGCTTGTACATATCCCAGCGATAAGGGTGCAGCTTCATGATCCAGTACACCTCGATGGTAATGAGCACATTGATGATGACGTCTGCCAGTGCCGCCGCCAGTGCCGCTCCAAGAATATTGAAGCGCGGTATCAGAATGAAACATAGCCCTACAATCAAAATGAGATTCATAATGCTGTTGATCGAAACGATGCGCAATCGTCTCGTTATCGATAGCAGTTGCAAGACCAGGCCAGTTCCCACGTTTACAAGATTACCAAGGCAGAGAACAACCAGTACCGGCCAACCGCTTGTATATTGTGGGCCAAAGATGCCAAGGATGGCATCATGAAAGACGAGACAGCAGAGACATACTGGCAGGCTCAGCGATAGTGACCATTTCGTCACTAGCTTGAACATGCTTTCCAATTGCTCACGTTTCCCTTTTGCATAGTACTCTGCCATCAGGGGTAAAGCGATTATGTTGAGGGCACCCAGAGGTATAATCACAATATTACTGACACGATTAGCAGCGATGTAGATGCCAGCCTGTGCTGGTGTAACAAATATGCTAAGAAACAGGATTTCGGTGACATTTGCTATGTTAAATATCTGCTCACTGAAGAGCAAGGGCAGAGCAAAACCGAACCATGGCCGCGGCGTGTACCTGGGCGCGGCATTACCGGTGAAGCGTTTCAAAATTTTTCTAAAAACTGTCCAGCCAATGAGCACCGCACAAACAAAGGCGGCGATGGCAGAAAAACTTAAAGCCTCCAGGCGCCATCCTAGCAGATAGAAGATCACCAGTGCAATAAGTGGGATCAAAGATAGGCCGAGTTCAATATAGACCTTCCACTTGATTTCCTTAAATGCCTGTAGCCCACCAATATAGATAAATGTTATTGGTCCCAGGGGCATCAGGGGCGCAAGTTCTCGCAGAATCAGCTCATAGGACGGAGCATGATAGAACACCCTAGCTATCACAGGAGCAAAAGCGAAGAGCAGCGCCCCAAAGAGGAATCCGGAGATGAGCGTGATCCGGGTAGAGAAGCGTACCAGGCCACTGGCAAGATCTCGCTCACCCTTGACTCGATAGGCAGGAAGTAAATAGGTCATTGTCCCAACAAATCCCAAATTTGCTAGCCCGCCAAGCAAAGATACTGCCGCATATATCTCACCAAAGGCACCGTAGATAGCTGGCGAAACCATATGCGTCATCGCTATATTAGTTACAAAGCGCAGCGCTGTGCCCATGAGACTGCCGAAGCCAGCAATACCTGCGCCTTTCGCTGTGGCGGTGATGTCCTTGCGCTGATCGATCTGGTCTTCTTGCTCAGCGTCCCTTGCGACTGCCGGTAAGGTCAATGTCGATCGTTGTGCGATGTCTTCAATGAGGGCATGGGCAAGCACATTTGGCCGTCGCGGTTCGATCGCTCCCGGTCGTACTGCGAACATAACCGCCGTATCGAGAGCCGAGATCAAGTCTCTTGTTGCAGGCGTTATCGCGACGGGGGACGTGTTGCAGTACGACGTCGTGTCGAGAGCCGAGATCAAGTCTCTTGTTGCAGGCGGGGGGGAAGCATCAGCTCTCAAAGAGACGGGTGTATCAGCATCTCCCATATCTTCTGTAAGTATCGATGCTGATACAGGAGGTCTGTGCTGTTCCACATAGGGGTCTGAGATGAGCCTGGTACGTCTGAGCAATCCATTACGTCCTGACGATAGGCTGGGAGCAGGGTCTGAGATGAGCCTGACACGTTTGAACGGTCCATTGGAGTTTGCTTGTTTCCTGCTGACCTCGCTATCCCTCTTAGGGTAGAGGGAGAACGGTAGGGTGAGCCGCCGCGGCAAGTCTATATATGGGCCGGGCCCGCCCGAGGTAGCACTGCTCTTTGTTTGACCAACGCCCAAAGGCAACCCCTGAAGTCGCGTGTTTTGTTCCTGGTTGGTACATGATGACTGCACCTTATTGCTCCTCTTCCCTGGCCTGCAATCGTTCGGAGGTCTTCCACGCTATCCAGCTTATTAACTGGTTAAAGGGGCGCATTACTGCGTTTGATAAATTCAGGCCAACCTGAAGCAGTTTCATTGCTGGTGCCTCCTGAGTGGAAAGTAGTACCCATGTTCTTGATCTCGTACTGGCTTCCACTTTTACCGATTTACCTTTGACTTCCCTGACATCTCCATCGATTATCTCTGATACAGATCGAAATATTATGAGGAATACAGTTAAGAAACGGTTGGGTTGTTTCTAATCTGGTAAAGAAATCAAAATCCTGGCATAGCAGTGGAAAATATTGATAGTTTTGTGGGCTGGTTGCACCGAGTAGTTATGAATTCTCAACCAGAATGGCGCAAAACATACTGAAACATAACTACATTTCTATCCTACAATCCAGGTGATTTGCTATTCTATAGCTGACAGTCAACGACCCCACACGTAAACGTGGGGGCTTGTGGTTGACCGCAAGTCCGTCGTTGTCCAGCCTGAGCACCCAATGGCGCAGGCAGCCAGATGCGGGTGCTGCGTTGGAGCGGTCACGATACCGGCGCACGCTTCCTCAATGCGCCGCTCTATCGCTCAGCATTAAAAGTCCTAGCGGGGTAGGGAGTGTGTGCTGAGCACGACAAGCCGCTCCAACTTTGGCGAGGGGAGCCGCCTTTCTCTGCCGGGAGAGGCGCGTCACCAGCCCGGTAACGGGGCCTCATCCTGAGGCAACAATGGAAGGAACGCGCGTCTATGCCCGTGTTTGTACTTGATCAGCGCAAGCATCCGCTGATGCCTTGTTCAGAGCGACGAGCGCGCCTGCTCCTCTCACGCAAACGAGCGGTCGTCCATCGGGTGTGGCCGTTCACGATCCGACTCAAGGATCGGAGCCGAGAGGCAAGTCAGGTACAGCCGATCGCCTTGAAGCTTGATCCCGGTTCCAAGACCACCGGGATGGCCCTGGTGCGCATCGAACCGACCCAGGACGGCGAGATTCATCACGCTGTGCAGCTGGCGGACCTGACCCATCGTGGTGAGGTCGTCCATCGTGCTTTGCAACAACGCGCGGGCTATCGCCGCCGCCGCAGAAGTGCGAACCTGCGCCATCGTCCCCCTCGCTTCGCGAATCGGGGCCGCCAAAGCGGGTGGCTGCCGCCCTCGTTGCGCTCACGCATCGGCAACGTGCTCACCTGGGCCCGTCGCTATGGTCGATGGGCACCCCTCAGTCGGATCGAGATCGAGCGGGTCAAGTTCGATATGGCCCTCCTCCAGGATCCGGAGATCACCGGCATCCTGTATCAAAGGGGGGAGTTGTTTGGCTGGGAAATCCGGAGCTACCTGCTGGAGAAATTTGGGCGGCGCTGCGTGTACTGTGGACGGGGCGATACCGCCTTTGAGATCGATCACGTGGTGCCCAGGAGCCGTGGCGGCACCGACCGGGTCAGTAACCTCGTGCTCAGCTGCCATGACTGCAATAGCGCGAAAGGCGACCAGACCGCCGCCGAGTTCGGACACCCCCACGTAGAGGGAGAGGCGCAGCTGCCGCTGCGGGACGCCGCTGCGGTCAACGCCACGCGTTTTGCCCTGGTCGAGGCCCTCGGTGTGTTGGGCGTGCCGATTGGAACCTGGAGCGGGGGGCGGACTCGCTGGAACCGCGATCGGTTTGGCATCGAGAAGGCCCACTGTCTCGATGCCCTCTGCGTCGGAGACGTGGCTGGTGTTCGCGCGCCTGTCTCTCGCACGCTCAGCATCGCCGCGCATGGACGTGGGAGTTACCAGCGCACGAATGTGGACGAGTCTGGCTTCCCACGTGGGTACTTGACGCGAGCGAAGCGCGTGCGGGGCTTTTCGACCGGCGATCTGGTGCGCGCACGGGTGCCTGAGCGGCTCAAGACGGGAGGCGTGCATGTGGGCCGGGTGGCGGTACGTGCCTCTGGCTCGTTTCGCGTCGGCAAGCTGGATGGGATCAGCGCGAAGTACTGTCGGGTCGTCCAGCGAGCAGATGGCTACAGCTATGCGTTGCGAGAAGACACACCAGGAGGCGGCACTTCCTCCCCTCGCGTGAACGCGGGGGCCTCCGCGCCGCAATGAAAGTGATGAAAGAGAGGGAGCGAATTGCGCTCTAATAGATTTAAATCGCAAGCATATCGCAGCTCTATAATAAGCGCAGGGATCTTCAGATGCCTCTATACCTCACCTATAGTGACGACTCCTCACGGCTACAAGCCGGAGGCTTCTGGAATGACGCCGGTGTGTCGTCCCACACCATTCGTTCGGTTCATGCACGCCAGCGAGCAAAGCTCATAGCAACTGGCGTATCGCATGGCACGATTTTGCAGCACAGTCGTGTTTTTACCCACGGCCCTACGCCGTGGAACCCAGCGAAACGCGATTCAGTTGAAAACGTGCATAAGAACTACTCAGACATTCTTTTGTACGGTTGAAAAAACGGAAATGAAGGACTGCCTACTGGCAGCGCTGCTTTCATCCCCACGCATGAAGGCGGGGGCCTTTCACCGCGATTTGGTAAATTGGTAGTTCATTGAGATCAGGTAGCGCAAGTAAATAGTACCGGTTAATTGATGTATGCAAGTCCCTCGATTAGAATGACCCTGCGCAAAAGAAATCATATGCTCATAGTCAATTTGGCGTGGAGGAGCAAAATATGACGCTCGAACAATATTGGAGTGCATTTTTAAAACGGTGGAAGTTGATCATTCTCTGTATTGTGCTAGTAGGACTAGGCGCATATATAGGCAGCAAGCTTATGACCCCAGAGTATCAATCAACGACTCTCATAGAGGTTAACATTCTTTCAAGCAACAATCAAACAGACATCAATACAAGTGAGCAGTTTGCTCAGACGGAGGCACAGTTAGCGATCAGTGATCCAGTGCTGCGCGAGGTCGCCTCGCACTATCCAGGCCTGACAGCCGGGCAACTCGCGAAAGAAGCGACCACCGCGCTCAGGTCGAATACACCGCTCTTCGAGATCGATGTATTGGATCCAAGCCCAACACGGGCAGCGGCTCTAGCAAACGATATTGCTGGGACACTGATCAAACGGCAAATCCAGGATACCGAGCAAAAAAATGCTCAATCACAACAACAGATTCAACTGGAACTCCAGCAAACACAAAAGCAAATTGGTACCATAACCGGCCAGATAGCCACACTACAAGCAAAGAAGGGAAACGATGCGCAGATCGGTATCCTGGAAGCCCAACTGAATGCTTTGCAGCAGCAGTATAGCCAGTGGCAATTACTATTAACTCAGCTTGAGTTGACAGAGGCGCAAAGCGGCAATTTCCTACGCATAGTTCAGCCTGCGCAACCTGATTCAACTCCTACACGGCCCAATATTCCGCTCAATACCGCTGCCGGACTGTTGATCGGCCTGGTCAACGGCCTCTCACTAGCGATACTACTCGAGCTATTGGATACGCGCATCCGCAGCGAAGAGGCGCTTGCCAAATTCGCTGATTGGTCAGTCCTGGCGACTGTCTGGCGTGCGGATGCCTCTAAGAAGGACAAGCATCAGCGTGAAGCGCTCGTGGATCCACCACAGCATAGTGCGAACGTTGAATCCTACCGTATTCTACGCACCAATATCGGGTTCTCAGCAATACACAAGCCACTACGCTCGATAATGGTGACGAGTGCAGTTCCACATGAAGGGAAAAGCACTATTGCAGCCAATCTCGCCATTTTTATGGCGAAGGCGGGGAAGAAAACACTGCTCGTCGATGCAGACCTGCGCCGTCCGACCTTAGACAAGATATTTCATCTTCCCACAAACAAAATCGGCTTCAGTAACGCCATCGTGGCCTATGCTAATCTTCAGTTCGCCACTTCTATGGTGTCCACGTCGCAATCAAGTACACTGGCTCCCGCTAGCTTTTCTCTCAACTCTTACTTGCATGCAGTGGGCATTCCAAACCTGCTGGTCATGCCTGCTGGGCCGTTGCCGCCGAACCCGCCGGAGTTGCTTGACTCAAAGGCGATGGAGGGTATCTTCACAGCACTGGCAAGTTGCGGGGCCGAAGTGATCATCTTCGACACTCCACCACTGCTCGGCCTGTCAGATGCGAACATTCTTGCGCCCAGAGTTGATGGAGTACTCATGGTGGTCGACATCACAAACGCTAACAAGAAGAACCTCAAGCGTGTGAAGGCACACCTGGCACAGTCGGAAAGCCACGTGCTTGGCTGCGTGGTGAACAAACAGCGCCAGAGCCGCAAAGACTCAGCTTATTCCTATTACTACTACTACCGCCTTGAGGAAGTGGACCAGAGCAAGAGCATGCACAATGGCCATGTTCCGAGTGTGCCCGCAACGCCGGTACTGTCAAGGCCACAAGGCAGCGATGGGTGAATGCAGACATGATTGATACACATCTCCATATCTTGCCAGGCGTTGATGATGGACCAGAGACCATCCAGGAGTCTTTGACACTGGCGCAAATGCTCGTACAGGAAGGCATTCACTCTGCGATTGCGACGCCGCATTACAACGATGAGTTCTCACAGCACTATGCGGCAGAGATTCGCGAGCGAGTCTATTATCTACAGCAAGAACTCGATCGCCGCGCTATCCCGCTGCATCTCTTCGCCGGCCATGAGGCACTTATCAAAGCTGGATTACTCGAAGATATCCAGGCGGGGCGACTGGCAACGCTCAATGGTAGTTCCTACCTCCTGCTGGAACTATGGACTAGTACGTGGCTCCCTGAAACGGAACGGGTGATTTTTGAACTACTGGCGCATGGGATCATTCCCATTGTGGCCCATCCAGAGCGCTATCGTGCGATTCAGCAGGACCCTCGTCGGCTCTCCGTGCTGTTGCAGCAGGGAGCGCTGGCGCAGTTGACAGCAAGTAGCCTGGCCGGGATGCAGGGGAATACCACACGCCGCTGCGCTGAAACCTTGCTCAAGCAAGGGCTGATCCACTGCATCGCTTCGGATGCCCATGGCTCACATAGACGGCCGCCAGGTGTTATCCGTGGCCTCGAGCGTGCTAGGGAGCTAGTCGGTCAGGTACGAGTCGATCAACTGATCGAGGCGCAGCCAGCTGCAATTCTCAGCAACCATTATGTGCATTCACTAACTGGTTATGGATTCTCAACCCGATAGATACAAAATACATAGAAACATAACAATATATTAATATATCAAAGCTATTCAGTTTACTATTATATAGAAGTTACATATAGATAGATATACAGCAGTAGTGACACGTGGTCGAAAGGATTCTAAGCGTGCGTATCCTATTTATCACTCCGTACGTCCCGTCACCCATTCGTGTACGACCGTTCAACCTGATCAAGTCGCTCTCTATTATGCATGAGATTTCATTGGTCTCGCTGTTGGTTGAGGACTATGAGCAAGCCATGGTCAAGGAAGTAGAACATTACTGCGTCTCAGTCGACCTGGTGCCATTACCCAAATGGCAAGCATATGCCAATTGCCTGCTGGCTTTACCGACACTGACGCCACTACGTGTTGCTTACTATCGTTCACCATCATTTGTACAGAGTATCAAAGAGGTGATTCGCAGACAGAACATTGATATAGTACACGGGGAATTGATCAAGGTTGTACCTGCCCTGAAGGCTGTGTTGGCGGACGAAAACATCCCTATCCTCTACGACTCGGTTGATTGTATTTCCTGGTTTCTCCAACAGGAGTTTGAAACGATACGTAATCCATTGAAGAAGGTCTTCGTCTACAGTGAACTACAGAAGATGCGCCGTTACGAACAGCGAGCCCTACTTGATTTTGATCAACTGGTTATCACGGCCTCGTCTGATCGGGATAAGCTGGGTGAACTGACGGGGCAAGCGCAAAATATCCAAGTTGTGAGTAATGGCGTAGATATCGACTACTTCACGCTCTGGAATGGGCACCGGGAGGCTGATTCGCTGGTTTTCTGCGCCAAGTTAGACTACTCCCCAAACGCTCAGGCGATTCTACATTTCTGCGAACAGACTTTGCCACTGATATGGAGATACCGTCCACAGGTACGGCTGACTATTGTTGGCAACAACCCTCCACCATCGGTACGTGCATTGGCTGCCGATGAACGTATTACGGTGACAGGCTACGTCACAGATACGCGCCAATACCTGGGTGCGGCGTCCGTCATAATTGCTCCACTCCTGGTAGTTGCTGGTATGCAGAACAAGGTATTGGAGGCGCTGGCTATGGGCATGCCAACGGTAACAACTCCTCGTTGCTCTGGCACTCTCGGTACCCAGGATGGAGTACATCTCCTGGAAGCCGAAGAACCTCAAGCTTTCGCAAAAGCAATTATGAAGTTGCTGGACGATCCTCAGCTAGCTCAACAATTGGGAGAAGCCGGCCGACAATTTGTGGCAGAACACTACACTTGGGCAAGTGCTGCCAATATGCTCAATAGGCTCTACAATAGCGTTGCGAACGCGCCAAGACAGCAGGAACTGGCGGTAAATAATGCCCTGCTCACTCAGAAGGCAGAAGTATATCCCGAAGTAGTACTTCAGGACAGTTAAGAACTTGTGATATGTCGCCTCGTTGAGGGACACGGATCGAAATGGCTAAGCACAGCATTCCTAAAATGGATGGGAAAATTGAAGCTCATGAGACTTGAAGAAAGTACAATTGGCACTCAGACCCCTCCCGGATATAGGCGAATCAAGAAACGATACAAGCGACCTCGGCCAAAAAAGCGGCGCTATGTTTTAATAGGCATCTGTCTATTTCTAGCTGTATCGGGCATCGCGTTATCTGCTATGGAGTACCTGGTACTCGATAATAGGTATCATCAGGATCTTGCGCTAGCACAAATGGGAGAGCAGGACCTACACACGGCTACGGCACTGATGCAGACAATCCCGCAAGATCCTCTCAATACCCAGGTCGTTGGTAATGCTCAGCATCAATTTACCGGCGCCTTGACGTCCTTTACCCGGTTGGAGAGTGATCTTGCTTCACTGCCCGACTTGCTGACATCTGTCCCTGTATATGGAACGCGTTTGCAAGCAGCAAGGCATCTTCTCCCGTTGGCGATCGCAGTAGCTCAAGCCGGGCTGGCGGGTTGTACCATTATGGGAACGATCGCCGCGAGGTTTCACCAACCCTTGAATGCAAACGCACCCGGTCTGACCGCAGCAGACATGACAGTACTGAATCAGAATCTTCAGCAAATCAAGCTGATCCTCAATCAAGCGATTCAGCAGGTGAATCAACTACGCCCAGAAGATCTACAACTTGATCCTCGCGTGAGCAAGTTGGTAAGTGAGTTTCAAACCCATCTACCTCTTATACAGTCCTGGATTGCTCAGGCAGGAGCCTTCCTCACCGTTGCTCCTATGGTTCTGGGTGTTGATAAACCAGCATACTACCTCCTGGAGATCCTTGATTCATCCGAACTGAGACCGGGGGGAGGTTTCATTGGCAATTATGGGATTGCCACGCTCTCGGGTGGGCGGCTGACTTCAGCTCACGTGATAGATACCTATCTCCTCGACAGAGCATTTGAGCAGGCCCACAGCATTCCTTTTCCTCCAGCCTACTCATGGTTCACCTTGTCACCAGGGGACTGGGGACTGCGCGACTCTAACCTCGATGCAGACTTTCCAACATCAGCACGCAACGGCGAGACACATTACGTGGAGGAGGGAGGGAAACTTCCACTGGCGGGAGTCATTGCCATTACCCCCGCGCTCATCGAGCAGGTACTCACTCTCACAGGCCCTATTCAGGTTCCAGAGTATCGAGAGACCGTCACAGCACAAAACCTCATGGATCGTATACACTACCATCAGCTTATAGAGGATACAAAAGGTGGCGATGTCCCCTCGGCCGATGGATACTCAACAGTCCGTAAGCACTTCACAGCCTTGTTAGGCGAGCATCTCCTGGCTCGCGTTCAGTCACTGCCCGGCTCGACCTTCCCCAAGCTCCTGCAATTGCTGATCGACTCGATGCGCACCAAGGATATGCAGATCTATTTTAATTCTGGCGCCGCTGAAAAACTGCTACAATTCTACCATTTTGACGACTCGATCCAATCGCCAGCCGGTGATGGCATCTTCGTCGTGGACGCGAATATTACCCCGAGCAAAGCAAATAGATATCTCGTCACGACGGTGAATGATCAGGTCTCTATTGATAATTCAGGCAACGCGATGCATCACACCATCATCAAGTTTACGTGGACAGCATCGGGACTGACAGGCCGCGATTTCTACGGGTCTACGCTCTACACAGCTTATATGCGCGTGTATACGCCCTCTAACAGTGTTTTACATACACAAGATGGGTGGATTCCACATGATACGGGCACTACTTCTGGGCGCAGATTCTGGGGAGGCTATTTCTCTGCAGATTACCCATCCATGGGAACTATTACGCTGACGTGGAGTGTGGCAGGGGCTGCGAAGAAAGATGCACATGGCTGGCATTACCTGTATCTAGTTCAACGGCAGGTAGGTGCTCAACAGCTGATGAATCTACAGGTCACACTCCCGCCATGTGCGGCCATCGTCGACAAATCCACTGGCGTCGTTGCAGAGAGGAAGCAGCAAGCACATCTTTCGCAACCATTAAGCCAGGATACAAACATTAGTATTGATTACACAGGCTGTTAATAAAGAGTCAGCTTCTTACCCTACAACTTCACACGCGAAGCCGTTTTGAGGTCTCTCGCTGGAATGCGAAAGCGGCGAATGGCCCGCTGTGGTTGGCTGATATGCGTACCGAGGGAAGTGCTGCTGCTGTAGCGGGCAATGGTAGTTGCCCGTCGGGAGGCAGCAGATCGGCCTTGTTCAGGGCGATTACGATTGGACGCTCGCCCGCGCCGATCTCCTGCAGCGCCCGCTCGACGGCCTCGACCTGGCACTGCAGCGAGGGGCTGGAGGCATCAACCACGTGTACGAGGAAGTCGGCCTCGGCAACCTCCTCCAGCGTCGCGCGGAAGGCCGCCACCAGCGTGGTGGGCAGCCGCTGCACAAACCCGACGGTATCGGTGAAGAGTAGCTCCTGTCCCCCGCCCAAACGTACCCGGCGCGTCGTCGGGTCAAGCGTGGCGAACAGCTTATCTTCCGCTACAGTACTGGCACCTGCAAGCTGATCGAGCAGCGTCGATTTGCCTGCGTTGGTATAGCCAACCAGCGCCACAACCGGCGCCCCTGTATCCTTACGCCGCGTGCGGTGCAGCTGGCGATGCGTGCGCACATGCTCCAGTTCTTCCTCCAGCGCGCTTTTCTGGCGGCGCAGCAGGCGGCGGTCAACCTCGATCTGCTTCTCACCTTCCCCGCGCTGCTGCACACTGCCCTTCTGCCGCGACAGGTGCGACCACTGGCGAGCCAGGCACGGCAGGCCCTACTCGATCTGCGCCAGTTCCACCTGTAATCGTCCCTCTTTGGTGCGCGCCCGCTGCCCAAAGATTGCGATGCTGGCCAGGTGGCAGCTCAAGATCAAAGATCACCGCGTCGCGATTGTGAAAGCGGGCCAGTTCCGCAATCTCCTGCACCTTGCCCGAACCGAGCAGTGTGCCAGGATGTGGGCGCGTCAACCTCTGGATCACGCGATCCAGCGTACTGACTCCCGCAGTGCCTGCCAGTTCACCCAGCGACTCCTCAACCGCCCAATCATTCCCCGGCACCTCTACCCCCACGAGAATGGCGCGCCTAGGAGCGCGAGACAACAATGTGCTCGATATAAATTCTTCGCCTGCAACAGAAATGTTTTGTTCGGGCATCATAAACTCCTGTTTCCCTATAGTTCAATGTATTCCTCTATGGCTTATAGTGGGAGATAGTCCTATTGCAAGGAAGGAAGCATCGTCGCAGGACACGTATAGATTGGCAGGAAAAGCGGAAGTAACGCCACAGTCAACAACAATGCATATACCCTCATTTCCCATCTCCCAATGCGTAAAGCAACGCGCATAAGGACGCCATGCTAGCCACAGGCGCAATGATACAGCGTAATGCGTTACGCACTCTGGACATGAATTAGATGAAGGTTATCACCGTTAACTCCTGTGAGTTGATTGGGTTGACTATAAGGTACACGGGCTCTGCATCCTATAGGGTGAAATTGGAAGAAAACTGAACAACCAGCTTGTCCTTCGTTGGATTTGGTAAGAACCAAACACCAAGCAATCCAGGAGGACAAGCGATGCCAAGCCAGCAGATCACAGAGGAGGAACCAACCCAAACACAAGGGATCATGGTGCCCTTAGAGTTAGAGGGTCTGTGTATCCTCAGGCAAGAGGTGCAAGCGGATGGGACGCTCCGGGTCGAGGTGATCGCCACGAAGAAAGGGGAGAAGTGCCCGCATTGTGGAACGATGTGCGTTAAACAACATGATGTGCGTCCACGCCGCAAACGCGACGTGCCGTTGCGCGGGCATATGGTCGAGTTGGTGCTGCAGAAACGGCGCTTCTGGTGCATCCGATGCCGCAAAGCCTTCACCGAAAGCGATAGTGCCTGTGGCCGACGCAAGCGCACCACGCTGCGCTTGCGCGAAGAGATTGGCAAGCAAGCGGGGACCCGTCCCATCGCGCATGTGGCAAGCCACTATCAAGTCGGCCCCCGCTTTGTGCAAGGCTGTCTGGAGGGTGTGGCCAGCATCCAACTCGCCAAGCGTGGATTGAGCCTGCAGGAGGGCGGGAAGTTGCCGACGCCGCGCTAGTCTTCGCATCGATGAGTTCGCCCGGCGCAAGGGACATCGCTATGACACGATCCTATGTGAGCCTTTATGGCCACCATGTCCTAGAAGTGAGCGCAGGACGCAAGAAAGAAGACGTGACCTGTATGCTGGAACGGCTCACGGATTGCGATGCGGTGGAAGCGGTGAGCATGGATATGAGTCGCGCCTTTCGGGAAGCGGTGCTGTTGTGCTTACCGCGCGCGCGTATCGTGGCCGATCACTTTCATGTGATCCAGCATGGAGGCCTCGCTCTGAAGAAGGTGATTGGCCGCTTCGCCAAGAGTGCGGAGGGCAAGCAGGCGTTAGAGGGACAGGTGCATCTGTTCTGCCGCAACCAGCAAGACCTCTCTGCGGAGGAAGAGCACTCGCGCGCGAGCTTAGGGGAGACGTTTCCTGAAATCGCTGTGGCCTGGCAACTCAAAGAAGACTTACGCACCTGGTATGCGGAGGCTTCGGCCTCGACTGCCGCAGCCCAACTGGATGAGTGGGTCGCGCACGTCAAACTGCAGGGGCCTGCTGAACTGCGCCAAGCCTTATCTGCCTTTCGCGACTGGCGACGCGAAATTCTGGCCTTCTTTGACTTCCTGCCCACGCGCTTGAGTAATGGCTTTGTGGAGGGCAAGAACAATCGCACCAAAGCTCTCATGCGCCAGGCCTATGGCTATCGTAACCGCCGCCATCTGCGCTTGCGTATCTTGATGGAGAAGATCGCTTAGGAGTCGTCAGGGAATAAAGCTTGCAAGATGGGAGAGGAAATGATAGACTGTGAGGTATGTCAACAGAAGAAGAAATTAAGCAGCGCTACGAACGAATAGCCGGAGAACTCACGGAACGGACACGACGTCTGTTCGCGGCCAACGAAGCGCTCTCGCTGGGCTGGGGAGGGATCTCGGCCGTGTCCCGAGCGACCGGGCTGTCGCGACAAGTGATCAGTGCAGGGATCCAAGAACTGCAAGGGGGAAACCAAGCGGAGGTGGGACGAGTGCGTCGAAAAGGAGGCGGACGTAAGAGCAACGTGAGCAAAGATCCCAAGCTGAGCGAGGACTTGGAGCGCTTGGTGGAGCCGGTGACCAGGGGAGACCCAGAATCGCCCCTGCGCTGGACGAGCAAGAGCGTGCGCAAGCTGGCCAAGGAACTGCAGCGGCTGGGCCACCAGGTGTCGCACGAGTTGGTGAACGAGTTGTTACACGGGCTGGGCTACAGCCTGCAGGCTCTGCGCAAGACGCGCGAGGGTGGGGAGCACCCGGACCGCGACGGGCAGTTCGAACATCTCAATGCGCAAGCAGCCGCGTTCCTGGCCGCGGGGGAACCGGTGGTATCGGTGGACGCGAAAAAGAAGGAACTCGTGGGCGACTTTAAGAACCCGGGGCGGGAATGGCATCCCCAGGGAGAAGCAGAGGACGTGCGGGTCTATGATTTCCCCATCAAGGGCCTGGGGCGAGCGACACCCTATGGGGTGTACGACCTGGGGCGCAATGCAGGCTGGGTGAACGTCGGCATCGATCACGATACGGCTGCCTTTGCCGTACAGAGCATCCGCCGCTGGTGAAACGAGGTGGGCCGACAGCAATATCCAAAGGCCAAACGGCTGCTCATCAGCGCCGATGGTGGCGGGAGCAATGGCTCGCGCGTGCGCTTGTGGAAGTGGGAACTGCAGCAGTTGGCCGATGAGACGGGACTCGCCATCACGGTCTGCCACTTGCCGCCGGGCACCAGCAAATGGAACAAGATCGAGCACCGTCTCTTCGCCTGGATCAGCCAGAACTGGCGCGGCAAACCACTGACGAGCTATGCAGTGATCCTGAAGCTGATCGCTGCGACCACGACCGAAAGGGGCTTGACAGTGCAGTGCCAACTGGATACCAATCTCTACCCTGCTGGACGCAAGATCTCCGATGAAGAGATGGCCGCCCTCTCCATCCAACCGGACTCCTTCCACGGCGAATGGAACTACACCATCCTGCCTCGGACCACTTCAATCGATAACATTATTTCTTGACGACTCCTTAATGGATTCCCATCAATTTCACCCTAAAGGATGCAGAGCCAAGGGAGCTGCAGCAGGGCTTTTTGGTTTACCCGAAAAGCTCCAAAAGTGAGCCATTTCTTGCTACAATGGAAAATCCCAAAACACTCCTAGAGAAAGCGAGAAATGGCGTAAATGTACCTTACCATGTTTGACAGTGGAGAAACAGGAGCGGCTGAAGCCCTGACCATCGATCCCGCCTCCTTGTAGAGCGCATTTGAACAGGTGACAGATGGACGCAAGAAGCAGGGAAAACGCTATCCGTTGCCCTTGTCGTTGACCCTGCTGATGCTGGGGAAACTGGCCGGAGAAACGAAGGTGAATGGCATCGTAGACTCTTGTCAAAGAACGACAAGGGTGGCTACGCGGCCAATTGAACTGGCCGAAGCGGTTTCCGACCAATTCCACCTATCAGGAAGAGGCACTCACCCACGTGGCAATGGATGACAAAACCTTACGCGGCACGCTGGGACATGAGAGCCAGAGACAGCCAAAGGTCGCATCTCCTCTCCCTTTATGAGTGCCAAAGTGGCATCGTCTTGACGAGAGCGAGCGGTTCACAGCAAAGAAAATGAGATCAGTGCTGCTGCCGCTCTGGCCCACCCGGCGCTCGTGAAAGGACGCATCATCAGTACCGATGCCATGCACACCCAAAAGCAGTGGTGCGCCTGTGTGCATGCGTATCATGGCTATCACCTGACCATCGTGAAAAAGAAGCAGCTGCAGATGTATCAGGACCTGGTCGATTGCTTTGACGACCCTGATGCCGCGCAAGAGGAGTGGCAATAGACTAAAAGGGTGCAAAAAGGACATGGCCGCTTGGAAATCCGCGAACTGGGGGAAAGTCACGCAGATGAATGCCTGGTTTGAGACCGAGTGGGCTGGGGTTGCCCAGGTCTTTCGCTTACGACGACACGTCAAAGACGGAGACAAAGAGCGGGAGGAAACAGTCTATGGGGTGACCAATCTGCCCAGAAAGCAAGCCAATGCCTCTCGCCTGCTCGCCTTCCAACAAGCCCATTGGCGCATCGAAAATCGCTTCCATTACCGCCGAGACGTCATCTTAGGGGAAGCTGCCCGGCCTGGGTCCGCAGGAGCGGCGCTCCCGAAGCGTTGGCTGCCCTCAATGGAGCAGTCCTCGCTTTGATGGATTGGCTCCACGTCCCCAATGTGGCTTCTCAGATGCGGCATTTTTGCGCCCATCAAGTGGATGCCTTACAGTTACTGTGTGGCAAGCTTTTGCGGTAGTACGGGTAAACCAAAAAGCCCTGCTGCAGCAATGACGATGAAACGCCTTTCAACTCTTCTGCTGGGTAACCTGCTTTTGGGTTTTGGTTTGCTTGGTATCTGCGGCCTCGCGGCTTCCTTTGGTGCGCAGAAGGCCTCCGCCTCATCCCAGGCGACCAGCCCGTCGTTTGTACGTATTATTCTTGCCTCACCCTTTGTGGGAACCGCAGATGTCTTTGTGGATGGCTCGAAGTTGTTAAGCAGCTTCCCATTCGGGCAGGTCACGGATTACGCGACGGTTCCACCGGGGCCTCACAAGGTACAGATCGCCCTGGTGGGCAAAGGCATTGGCGCCTCGGCCCTGACCGAGACGCTGTCCGTCAACCCGGGAGCCGCCTATACGGTAGCCGCCATCGGCACGCAACCGAACAACTTATCTCTGCAAGTCTTCGTCGATAACAATGTCCTGTCCGCGGGCACCACCAAATTCCGGGCGTACCAGCTTTCCCCCGACGCTGGCTCGGTGACGGTGACCGCGGGGGGAACGATGCTGGTCAATGGCATCAGCTACCAGAACGCCAGCAATTACCTGGTGGTTCAACCTGGAGGATATACCTTTGACGTGAACTCTCCCACCAACAACGCCATGCTCCCCACCTCCGCCACGCTCACTGCGAACAAGGTCGAGAGCCTCTTCGTGGTCGGGACGTTCAACGGCACCCCCAAGAGCCAGCTGGTGACCGCGCAGACCGCCGGTCTGCCTGGGGTCCCCAATACCGGCAGTGATCCCAACGCGGTTTCGTCTACCGCTCCCGCGCCATCTCCTCTGCCCTGGGCCTGGCCAGTAGGCATCGCCTCACTCCTGCTCATTGGCAGCGGGGTCTTTCTGCGAAAGGTCCTGGCGAAGCGAAGCAGTCGGAGCCGGTGATGTTTCCTTGCATTGAGATGAGAGGGGCGCTTCCTCGCATCCTGCCTGACGCAGTGCATTGGCTGGGTGGATTCTCAGTCCGGCTGCATTTTTCCCATCTCGATGTGTATAATACCGTTACCAAGCCGCGCCTTTTAAGGCGGCTTAGGAGGCGGGGTAAACTGGTATTGTATCCCTTGCTAAGGGTTGAGATTCCAGAGATCAAAATAGAGCGCGTGGGAAATCGTCGACCAGGACTCTTTGGTCCAGTGAGCATGGAGCCGTTGGACTTGGAGATAGATAGCCACTTCGGCTCCCTTGCGACTGCCAAAGGTGACAGCCTGGCGAAACTTGCGCCGCAACTACCGATTGGTGCGCGTCTTCGAGGGAGGTAGTGCGGGTCCATTCCCGTGCGACTGACTCCAGGGAGTAGTAGACCAGGGTCTGCTCAAAGTCGCGCTCCAGCGTAGCCACGGCTTTGGGGGCTCGTTCCCGCCAGTCCTGGGCCCATTGTGCCAGTCGTTGATCTGCCTGTGGGGCACTCTCGGCCTGGTAAATCGCACTCGCTTGTTGCAGCAACTGCTTGTTCCCTTTGTCGACTCCTGACCAGTTCACCTAAGCGCTCTAAGTCAGCTACCGCCTGCTGTGGACTCACTCCAATGGCTGCGAGTTCGCCATCAGCATCTTTGGCCGCTAACGGCTGATAGCGTTCAATCAAGGTGTCGGTGTTGCGCAGCACATGCGCTTTACACACCTGGTGCTGCAAGCCCGCCTCATCGGCTACGGTCTTGAAGCCATCGGCATCATCAGTGACCAACACCGTCGCTCCCACACTCTTGGCGATCGGCTCGATCCACTCCTGAAGTGCCTGACTATCTTCGGCGGTCAGCGCATCAATCGTTAAGGCGAGCCCGACTTCCCGCATCGACGCTGATGCCCAGGGTTAACCACTCCCCTTTGCATTTGACGCTTGGTCAGATCCCCTCCTAAGGCTGGCGTTTTCACGTCTGCAAACACCTGCTCGCGCTTGAGGCCAGGCACTCGGCTAGCTGCCTCCTGCACTGCATCATAGACCCGGCTTTTACACAGAGAGATTCCCAGTCCTTCTAAGGCCAGCGAGACGGCTCCATAACTCAACCCCAACAGATAGAGCATCACGGCTAGCCCTTTGACTCGAGGCGCCCGTCTGCGCTCGACTGGTCCCTTCTGGATAGACCCGAAAGGTGCGTTTGCAGCGTAGACACTGATAGCGAGGCACCTGCACTGCCTGATACACCGTATCTCGCAACGGCTTGCTGACGAGGCTTTCGCAAGTAAAACTTCTTCCCTCCACAACCAGCATAGGCACATTGGGTGGGATGGTTATGGCTTCAGGCTTCACTTTCGGTAATAGGATCCGTAAACGCATGGGTCTGCCTCCTTGGATTTCTCTCTCCTTTCTATTTTACCCCATTTTTACCGCCTTTCGAACAGTCACGGTAAACTTACTCTATTGACACTATATGGCCTGATGCTGTATACTGTTTTTCATGGGTGCAATACGCTACAAATCGAACCGGAACGTTCACTACTCCTGTAGGTACCACGTCGTCTGGTGTCCAAAATACCGGCGTCAGGTGCTCAGTGAGCAGATCGCCGAACGATTGAAGCAGATCGTCATTGAGGTTTGCCAGCAGTGTCAAGCGGAGATCCTGAGTATGGAAATCATGCCCGAGCATGTCCACCTGCTGGTCGAGTGCGATCCACAATTTGGTATTCACCGGCTCGTTCGCCGCATCAAAGGCCGCTCATCACGACTGTTGAGACAGGAATTTCCGGTGTTGAAGCAGAAGCTGCCGACGCTGTGGACCAACAGTTACTTGGTATCGACGGTTGGGGGAGCACCGCTTGCGGTCATCAAGCAGTATATTGAGAAGCAGAAGCATGTCTAGTCTGAAAGCGTACAAGTACAGGCTGTACCCGAATAAGAAGCAAGCGGAAACATTGCAATGGGTCCTGGACCGGGCGAGGGAGCTCTACAACGCTGCTCTCCAGGAGCGGCGTGATGCCTATGAAATCAAGGTCAAACGGCACCCGAACTATCACGATGAAGCGACTCGCAAGCGACTCACCCAAGAACACGCCCTCACCTACCACCAGCAAGCGACACAGCTTCCAGAGATCAAGGAAATCAGATCAGAGTACCATGATATCCACTCTCAGGTCTTGCAGGATGTGCTTCGGCGGGTGGATAAGGCATACAAGGCGTTCTTTCGTCGGATCAAAGAGGGAAAAACGCCGGGCTATCCTAGATTTCATGGCTCTGGGCGCTATGAGAGTTTCACGTTTCCACAGTCGGGTTTTTCTTTGACCGGAGAGAAGCGGGTCTGTCTCTCCAAGATTGGCACCATCAAAGTCAAGTTCCCCACAGGCAAGAAAGCCCGCCCGCCTGTAGGCGAGATGAAGACCTGCACGATCAAGCGAGAAGCCAATCACTGGTACATCATTTTCACCTGTGCGATGGAGCAAGAGATCGTCTACCATCCATCTGAGGAAGCAGCTGGCATCGATTTGGGCTTGTTGCACTTTGCCACCCTCTCAGATGGAAGCACCGTCGAGAACCCGCGCCATTTGCGCCAAGCCGAAAACAAGCTAAAGCAGCTGCAAGAGGCATTGTCCAGAAAAAAGCGTGGATCAAAACGCCGGAGAAAGGCCGTCCAGCGAGTCGGCAAGGCCCACCGGCATATCCGTAACCAGAGGAAAGACTTTCACCACAAAGAGTCGCGCAAGTTAGTGACGACATACCAGACCATCGTGTTTGAAAAGCTTCAGCCTGCTAACATGAGCAGACGACCCAAACCCAAACAGGATGAGGCAACCGGGCAATACCTGCCCAATGGAGCAAGCGCGAAGTCTGGCCTCAATAAGTCGATTGTAGATGCTGGTTGGGGCCAATTCCAACAGAGCGCTCAGAGGACGCGCCTCTGAGAAGCCCCCGGCTTTAGCTCTGGGGAGTCGTCACGCAAATAGAAACGCCTGGATGGTGAGAAAGATGGGGCGACATCTTTCCCATCTGAGTATACGTATAAGAGGGATGTGCGCCTTATGCCTGCGGTCCGACGAATAGTATGCCTGTACGCACTGGCGGCGATGCTCATGCTTAGCGCATGTAGTCGTTCTGTCATTGCCGGGGAAGGTCTGCCCGCTAAACAAATAGAACAGGGAAGCACACCAACGCCTGTCGTTCTGGCAACACATCCAGCGAGCACGATGGAGCAGCCGGTACGCTTGGTCATTCCAGCCGCGGGCATTGCCGCCTCCATCGAAGCGGTTGGCATTCGATCCGACGGCGAACTGGCAACGCCAACACAAAACCCCTGGGAGCATGTGGGTTGGTATGACCTGGGTCCACATCCAGGAGAACGGGGCAGCGCGGTCATCGATGGACACCTTGATCGTCCCGGAGGCTCTGCAGCAGTGTTCTGGCAACTCCGTGATGTCCAGGTCATGAATTCTGATGGCAAGACCCTGCATTTCCGAGTGACTCGTATTGCCTACTATACTCCCGACCAGGCACCTCTCCAGGATATCTTTGGCAACCTGGGCGGAGTGTATCTCAATTTAATCACCTGCGCGGGGGACTGGATTGCCAGCCAGCATCAAACAAAACTGCGACTGGTCGTCTACACTGCCTTGGTGTGACGACTCCCCAGGGGCTAAAAAAGACAATCGTTCCCCAGCGATTGACCAGGAAGCTTAATACTGCCAAACTTGGAGAGGCACGCGCGATTATCAGCTGTGAGTGAGGACGCGCTTAGGAGAGCAAACGGGATCAGGGCGACTCCTGCTCTTTCAAGCGTGCAATGATTTCCTGTAATTGGAGTTGTTGCTTTACCAGAGTTTCGTGTTTCCGCTCCAGGTCGATGCGTTGCCGCTCCAACTGAACACGCTTCCCCGTCAATTTGTGGGTCAGTTCTCTCGCCTCTGCAACAGGACAAGTTACTGTATAAACCTCATTATAAGGGGCATTTGGAAAAAGTCAATGGAATTCCAGAGCGCTGCAGGGTCCTCGCTTTCTCAAATGTGACATGAAATATACTTTCAAAATCCCTTGTTCCATGCTACAATATGGGCGCGGATATAATATTGATGGTAGGCCACCTCAGTCAGCAATCTCTCCCTGCGGGATAACTTCAAGCATGAGATGGAGTGATGTCTGTGTATCTCGAATTGGAACAGGTACCTGGATTTGTAGGGGAGACCACACCTATGAACCAAGGAGGTCAAGACGATGAAGGCGAGACACCCACCGATACTGCTAGTGCGCCGCATTTCGCTCATCCTGGCTCTATTTGCTTTCGTTGCCCTCTTTGCCGTGCAGGCGGAACCAGCCGCTGCCGACAGCCCCTCGCACGTGCGTCTTATCCAGGCCTCACCTGATATCGCAACTGTGGCTGTCTTCGTAGATGGGAAAGTGCTACTGAGCGCCTTCACGTTCACAGCGGTCACCGACTATGCGACCATCCCCGCAGGACCTCACAAATTCCAGGTAGCTCTGATTGGCAGAGGCGCGAGACCGGCAGCAATTTCACAACCCCTCTCGGTCAACCCTGGTCTTGCATACACAGTGGCAGCCGTTGGCACGAAATCAACCGGCTTTTCGTTTGAAGTCTTCACGGACGACAACCAGCTTTCGACAGCTATGGCGAAGGTACGCATCTACAATCTCTCCTCAGGGACAGGAGCTGTGAGTGTGTCAACGGGTACAAAAGCGCTGATTAGTGGCTTGAGCTCCCAGCAAGCCAGCAATTATCTCACGCTTCCCGCCGGTTCGTATACGTTCAATCTAAAGCTCACCAAGCTTAACACAAGGATTACCGCTTCCGCAACCCTGCAGGCGGATACTGTGACCAGTATATTCGTTGTGGGTGATCTATTCAAGGGGACCACCAGGCTTCAGCTTGCGACGAAGCAGGTGCCAGGCTTACCCGGTCAACCTCAAACGGGCGGCCACTCAAATACAGGTGCTCTACCGGGCAGCTCACAGCCGTTGCTGCCCTGGTTCCCCTTGGTAGTCGGGGTACTCGCTCTTATAGTGATCGGTGTCGGCCTCCGATTCGCCCCTATGCTCGTCAAGACGAGCACTCATCTTCTTCCCCAGAAAGTCAAAATTCCTGTTACCCCGTCTTTACAAGGACTGGCACAAGTCCGCCACTTTAAAAAATCCAGGCTGCTCTTCCTCACCTCGCTTGCTCTCCTCGCCGTACTTGGTGGTATAGGCGTTGGAGCCGGTCTCTGGTTTTACACAAATCAGCGTAACGCCCTTTCCGCTGGCCCGTCATCAAGGTCCTCCCTCATGCAGCCATCTCCACATCCCACAGTGACCCCTGAGCTAACGGTCGCGTCAACGCCTGTTCCTGTATCACCTCCGTATCCAACTCTCGCCCGACTCTATTCGGGCACCATGCGCGATATACCAACCGGCCTGACGACAAGCATATCTCTCACATCAATTCAACAACAGCAGGGCAATGTCAGCGGCTCCTTCAGTCTGCCCGAGAATAATCTTGTCAGCTCAATACTTCAGAGCGGCCCTCTCCAGGGAACTGTCAGTACTGCTAAAGAAGTGCAGTTCACGCTTCTGGACAACACAGGGCAGGCCACTTTTTCTTTTACTGGCTTGATAGTGGCCGACAATAGCATTCAAGGGACGTACTGCAGCCTTCAGGCGGCCGCGGGCAAATGCAGCGACTACGGCCTGTGGAGAGTTTCTCCCACAGGCTGAGTCTCATTCGCTCCAACCTTGCTTCAGTGCTAGAACTGCAGAGATAATTCATGCTCTGAGGAGATTTCGGACACACTATTTCTCTGTGGGAAGCTAGATACATACTCACTGTGAACCTGTGAATTTTCGCATTGACAGCCACTCCTAATTCGACTAATATTACAAGTGGAGTACTATCTCCCTCTTTTTGTCCTCGTGGTATCGTTTTCAGTACTTGAGTAAATGTAGAAGCCGAGCTTCTCTGAGGAGGTATTTACCGTGGGCACCAACCTGCAACTTCCACACACTGTGAAGAGACCATCCCCAGCCAAAGGGATTAAAAATTCGCTCACGAGAAATCCGCGTATCGCAATCATCGGTGTACTGATCCTTCTGCTGGTAGCCTCGACCCTCGGGACTCTATTTGCGCTTGCTCACCGAAGTACAGCCAACTCAAGTGCGGCCCCTGCCGCAAAGGTGATCGGGCGCGTCTACTTCCTCAGTAGTGGACGCTTATATGTGAACAACAACCAGGGTATCAGTGATGAAGTGCTCGTTGATCTGCACAACATTCCGGCGCCAGCTCCTGGCAAGAGTTATTATGGCTGGTTATTGGGTGACGCAAACCAGAGCGATGTATCGTGGGTTCCACTTGGGGAATTGAGCGTCAATCAGGGCAGCGTGCATTCCCTCTACCCAGGCGATTCGGCCCATACCAACCTGCTCAATGATATGAGCCGTTTTGTGCTCACCGAGGCAGACGCGAGTACAGCGCCAACTAGCCCTGTAATTGACCGGAGCACCTGGCGCTACTACGGCGAAATTTATCAGGTACCCTCCGTGAAAGACCCCAATCACTTTAGCCTGCTCGACCACCTACGACATCTGCTGGTGCAGGCCCCGGAGCTCAAAGCCCTGGGGTTACCGGGCGGGTTGAGCATCTGGCTGGTGCGCAATGTCGAAGAAATTGCCAAATGGGCGCTGTCTGCCAAAGAGCGCTGGGAAATAAAGGATATACCATTTATGCGACAGCAACTCGTCAATATCCTGTACTATCTTGATGGGGAATGTACGCAGCAGGATTTGCAAGGGATGCCGCCCGGTACGCCTACGACGCCCGAAAATGGGACAATTGCCCGCATCGCCCACTTTGCCCTGTTGAACCCGTGTGTACAGGAAGAGCAGGAGCAGGCTAACGCCTTGAAGCAGGTCTTCCAGCACGTGCCCCATAACTACGTGGATCACCTGGTCTTCCATATGGCTGGGGTGCTCCAGTCTCAAGGCGCGACAGGGGATTTACATACGCTGGCTGTGCAGATCAATACGGCCATCAACAACGTGAAGAACTGGTTAGGGCAGATGCACCAGGATGCCATACAACTCCTACAAATGAGCGACGAGCAGCTGAACCAGCTTTCGGCTCTGGATATCCTGAGCGATCTGGAGAGCCAGGCAAGATACGCTTACGCAGGGCAGACGGATCCGGTTACGGGCAACGAGCAGGACGGTGCTACCTGGATTTACGATAACGTCGAGCGGCTGGCAACCATGAATGTGCAGGCGTATTCATCCTAATAGGGCAATCGGCGGCGGCAAAGGGGGAACGAGTCAATTGCTAAGGAGAAGCGGGCCATTACGACGGCTGGTGATTGTAACTCTCAGCTTGAGCTTTTTGCTTGTTTTGAGCTGGTTCCCTGTTCTATCGCGACCACGGGTGGCATTCGCACATGCCTTCGTTATTGGTTCCGACCCCGTCGACGGTTCGACGATCGCGAGCTCACCGGCGGTTGTGCGGATTTTCTTTAATGCCGATATCAGCTCCGCCAGCCTCGCGCATGTCTATCTCTTCACGATGGGCAGCACTCCATCTGAGGGACAACTCGTGGATGCCGCACGCAGTGCAGTCTCCCCTATCAATCCCAGAGAACTGGACGTCCCCCTTTTAATGCCCGGTAGATTGCCGCAGGGCAGCTACGCAGTGCGGTGGACAGCGCTTGCTACGGATGATGGGCACGCGACCTCCGGCCTGATTGGGTTTAACGTCGGGCATTCAGCTACGGGACTCTCGGGCACACCTCTACTGGGGCCGAGCACGAGCAATTATCTTCCTCAAATGAGCCTGCAAGGCATCCTTGTGGTCATGTGGGAATGGCTCACGCTGCTCGTACTAACCTGCTGGGTGGGAATGCTTGTCACGGAAGCCCTTCTCACAGGCAGCCCGGAGGAAGAGCGTAGAAGAACGCCCGCGGAGAGCCGGGCGGAGGGCGACAGAGCCAGGGGCACTACATTTCGGGACGTGGAGCAAATCAGAAAACAAGGGATACCGCTGCAATGGCTGGGCCTGGTGGCGCTGCTCGTTGGGGAGATTATTAACCTGGCCTTGCGAGCCACACTGCTGGCCCAGGCCTTGAACAATAGCGGCATTGACCCGGCGGTAATGCGCCAGCTCGTTCTCGAGACGAGCTATGGGCATCTCTGGCTGGTACGGCTGGGTCTCATCGGCATTGCCCTGGGTTATTTGTGGTGGACAACGCGCGAGCAGCACAGGATATGGCAAAAGAGCGCTGCACCTCCAGATACTACCCGCGCCGGAGATGTAGCGGCACTACCTGTGCGCAGCGCCTGGTCGTGGCCGCCGCAGCTACGTGCCATCGCTTGGCTGGCACTGGCCGGGCTGATCCTCCTGAGCAGGGCCTTTTCGGGTGATGTCGTGCAGGAAGCAGAGCAGCATATCAGCGCGGTGGTGTTCGAGTGGCTCTTTCTGGCAGCACAGGGAGTCTGGTTTGGAGGAGCGGCCTACCTGGGATTTGTCTTGATTCCGTTGCTGCCGGTTATCGAGCCAGACCATCGCGGACAAACACTGGTAATGGTATTACGGCGCTATAGGCCGGTGCTCCTGGCAGCTATCGGCGTGCTGCTCGTCAGCGGCCTTTTCCTGAGCGAGGCAAGCATAAGCAGTGCGCAGCAATTGCTCATCGAACCCTATGGGCGGGCGCTGCTGGTGAAAATCTTGCTCATCGCGCTCATGCTGCCCATCAGCGGATACAGCCTGTTCATCCTGCGCCCAAAGCCCACGCGGCGGGTCGTTTCGCTGCCCATTGTGAACGCCGAATTGCCAGCACAGCGCAGGGGCCAGTCTGCGCTGGGACAGACGATAAGCAGTCTGAAAGGCGCATTGCGTCTCCTCTCTTTGCCGGGCGCAGGTGTACTGCTCTGTGCCGCCCTCATGTCTTTCTACGCCCCACCGATTGTCTCTCCCGGGATAAACTACGCGGCACAGGCAGGCTCTACCCCTACAGCTTCACAGAATATACAGACAAAGCAGGTGGGCAATCTCTCGATAAGATTAGAGGTACTGCCCGCACGTTTAAACACCGCCAACACAGTAATCGTATCGCTGATCGCGAGCAACGGGAACCCTGTGACAGATGCGCAGGTACTGATCACCACCAACATGGCGGTCATGGATATGGGGACGGTTCGCGAGACGACCCGGGGCGAGAGTTCTACGTATATCGCCGTCTTTAGCCAGGACGAGGCTTTTAGCATGTACGGCGATTGGACCATTGACGTGTCGATCCAGCGCCCGCAGCAGCAACCTGTGCATGTGACGTACGTGGTGACGCTGACAGGGTAAAGTGAGGAGCATCAAACTCTATGTTTGCACTTTGGTGACGTGGATGTTCAGATTGAGCAGGTCGGTAAAGAAGGCCTTTGACATGGAACGCCCAGGTGGTAAGGCGAAGCATCAGCGGGGGAGGCATTGCACGCAAATTGCTCTGGTTGTGGGAGCGCTGATCCTGCCAGTGGTGGCTGTAGGTACCCCGAGAAGACCGAGGGCACACGCCATTGTAGTGAGACGCCGACATGCTACAACGCCAGTTTCTATATCGGTACTTCCTGCTCCGATTAACGTAGTAAAACATAGGCAGGCAGAGCTTTACCACGGCTTTCGTTGTTACTGTTTCAACCGTAGGAGCCTGAAGGCCGGAGCCTTTTTGGTCTTACCCCGCGTCCGCAGTCAAGTTTACGTCATCGTCTGAGCCAATACCGGTGACGACTTGATCAACCATCCCGATCAAGTGGAGGGCTTCGCGCAGGATGTTGAGAGAGGCGTTATAATCTCTATCCTGCTCGAATTGATGATAGGGGCATTTCGGGTTCTGGCAGATGAAAACCCGATCAGACAACTGCAAGTCTTCCCACTTCCAGCCGCACGAGTGGCAGGTCTTACTGGAGGGGAAGAAGCGCCCCACCTTGATCACCTGTCCCCCGCGCTGCTCGACCTTCGCGTCGAGCAGGTTCAAGAGCTTGCCCAGCGCGGCATCTGAGAACGAACGAGACAAGCGCCGATTCTTGAGTAGCCCCTTGAGGTTGAGGTCTTCGATGCCAATGATGCCATAGCAATCGGCCAGTCTGGTCGTCAACTTGTGGAGCACATCGTCTCTTAGACAGGTGATGCGATAATGCAGGCGGGCGACCTGACGACGGGCTTTCTCCCGCTTCTTTGATCCCCGTTTCCGGCGATGCAGTCGCTTGTTGGCCTGCCGCAACTTTTTGAGTGCCATTTTGAGGAAGGCTTGGTTCTCGTATCCCTCTCCAGTACTCAACGTTGCCAGCCGATTCAGCCCCACATCGATGCCGACTGCTGCTGACCTTTTCTCTGGGAGTGTCTCTGGAATTTCCACGGTGAGGCTCACAAACCACCAATCCGCCGTTTTCGTGATACGTGCGCCTGTCACCTTGCCTTTGAAACGCAGATTCTCCGCCATGTTGACCCAACCGAGCTTGGGTACCCAAAGGCGATGATCGCCCAAGTCGAATTGATCGTTCGCGAGATAGAAGCTGGCTTTGCTTCTCTTTTTGCTTTTGAAGCGAGGACGGCGAGCCCGGCCTTCAAAAAAGGCCGTAAACGCCTTGCCCAAGTCTAGAATAGGCTGATCAGAAGCATTCTTGGTCACTTCCCAGGTCCAGGGGAAGAGCTCCCGCCTGATCTCGTTGAACTGCTTCTTGAGTTTGAACGCGGTAGGTTTCTCGCCCGCTTGATACTGTCGATCCCATTCCGTCAGCGCCCAGTTCCACACAAAGCGGCTGGTCTAGGCGCGCACGAGCAAAGTAATTGGCTTGCTCAGTGGTGGGATGCAGTCTGATCTTGTGCGCCTTGATCATGGCTTCCCATCCTTTCCCAGAGCCGCCGCTCGGATGGCGTTTTTATGCGAACGCAAACCGTGTAAGCGGGCAGAAAAAACGGTCACAATGGCAAGCAAGTCTCTGACCAGTTCTTCTTCTGGGGAGAAGGACTCCCCATTCATCACCAGAATCTCAGTTCCATGTCGCTGGCAGAATGCTTCAAACCAATCGTAGCCAAAGCGCACGAGGCGGTCCTGGTAGCCAATCACCAGCCGTTTGACTCTGGAGAGCAAGGTCCTTCTTTTGGGAAGGTGAAGACACACGAGCATACACAATGACTATTCCTTGCTCCGAGGAAATCAATCCGCGATACTGCAAATATTGTTCATGCGTGTAGTAGCGGCGATTCGTCGGGCTGCGCAAAGCAGGCAGGATACCCTTGCGATCCCATTTTTGCAAGGTATTGACCGATTTTCCAATCAACTTCCCGAATTGTTTCGGTGAATACGTATGCTCCATGCATACATTCTAACATATCATCATAGCTTTTTCAATACTGTTGAATTCCCTTTTGGTGATTGCCACCTAACCCCCGGGCAGCTCATCCAGATGAATACCGCAACAGGCGCCATGCCGCACACTTTCACTGATATACCCGCTGTAAAAATGGTAAGATGGAGCATACATATCATTGTTTCCTTGTTTTATGAGATAAGCTGGCCCGATAAGCCATTCACCACCATTTACCCGAGAGATTTGCAGGAGGGGATATGAACCTTGGCCGATCAACAGTCGGCACGCGCAATCAAGCGCTGCCACGCTTCCTGGCGCTGGGTGGCCTCTTCGCGACTGCGCTGGTTGCACTTTTCCAGAGTTACCGGTCGCACCGCTCTGTTCGAGAAACGCGCCCACCTGACGATGCTCCCTTACCGCTACCTCCACCTCACGTCTCGATCATCCTGCCGGTGCGCAACGAAGAAGCCAATCTCAACGCTTGTGTCGCCACTCTTCTGGCACAAGATTACCCGGACTTCGATCTCACCATCATCGATGACGACTCGAGCGATGCGACCCCACGCCAGCTTGCCGAACTAAGCGCGCGCGACCCGCGTATACAGGTGCATCGCGTCGACCAGCTTCCCGCGGGTTGGGCCGGAAAGCCGCATGCCCTGCACACTGGCGCGACCCACACTGCCGGCGGGTGGCTCTTATTTACCGATGCCGATACGCGCCATGCGCCGCAGACGCTCCGCCTGATGATCGGGCACGCGCTCGGCCAGCAAGACGACCTGCTCTCCATGTGCACCAATCTGATGACGATGAGCGGTTCAGCCATGCCCTTGCTTATGCCCTTGAGTGAGGTGATCCTGGCGCACCGGCTCACGCCCTCAGAAGTGCGCGACCCGGCGTTTCCCCACGCATTCGCCTTCGGCCAGTACATCCTCCTGCGCCGCGAAGCCTACTTCGCAACGGGCGGGTATGCAGCGAGCTACATGCGCACGACCTTCATCGATGACCTCGCGCTGGCGGACCAGTTCAAGCATTACGGGAAGCGCGTCGAGCTGGTAAACGGGCGCGGGCTGGTCATGAATCGCCAGTGGTCTACCTGGAAGAGCGCGCGCCAGGGGTGGGGCAAGAGCACTTATAGCGAGATCATCCGCCTGCGTGTCCCGTTCGCCGGTATACCGGCGGCGCTGGCGCTCATGATCTACGGGCTGGGACCGCTTATCGCGCTCATATATGCACTCTGTACAGGAAAAACGCGCCGACTCTCTACGCTGCTGGCAGGAGTAACGCTGCTGGCGCAGGTCGACGCCAAGCGCTGTTTTGATCGCGAACACGAGCTGCCCATCCTCTGGTCCCTGACAGCTCCCCTGGGGTGGGCCATCTTTGGAGTCATGGTGCTTGACGTGGCACGCCTCATCTTAACGGGGCATGGCGCTTCCTGGAAAGGGCGACAGATTCACATAGTTGCCAGCCATCTGGACAAACATTGCGTTGCCCAGACTCCTGACCTTGACCTACGCCCGTTGACGAACGAACTAGGCGGGCGGTTGGACTACGACCAACCGGGTCGGGTATGCGATGCTTGATGCCTCTGCATGAGTAGCGCCTTGATTTCCTGTTTGTTGCGGCAAGCAGCAAGCTCAGCATCATTCCATCGCCGTTTGAGATTAGTTGCTGCGTTGAGATCGGCATGGATGGAAAGGCCACAGACGACACGCAAAACGTTTGCTGGTCCGGGCGATTGGCACGATCTACATAGTGACACCGGCTGCACTCCTGAGAGGAATAGGCGCTTTTTACCCGCTTGGAGGACAGCCCCCGCTTGGCCGTTACCCAGGCAAGTTGGTTGGGGACGTGCGCGAGGTTGGAGGCATACAAATAGGCGTTCATCGCACGCGCCTTGAACTTCATGGTCGCAACCGAAAGCTGTTCGTAGGCGACTTGTGCATCAGGATGTTCATCTAAGCACAGGTTGACCGCGCGATTGATCTCCTGACGGACATGGCGGGCGAGCCGCTGCCCGCTCCTGCTGCTCACGGAGGGAAGCTTCTGGACGCCTTTCTTTTCCAGGCACTGGCGCAATTTGGCCTTGCGCCGCCGCTTCTCCCGGTCGCGCTTTTGTCGGTCGCGCAGCTTGCCGTGAAAGGTGCCATAATGTTTGCCGTCGCTGGTGGTGAGGAAGTTGGCAATGCCCACATCTACGCCCACAACAGGGGCAGCTGGCTCCGTATGAATCTCCACGACTTCATCGTAGCTGAGGGTAAGCCACCACTCACCTCCCCGCTTGTTGAGAGTCACGCTCGTGTTGAGGGTCTTGCCCGCCAACACCTTGCGATGGTAATCTGCCAGCTTGACGGGTACCCGGATGGGTTGCCTTTTCTCAAGGGTACTGATCCGCAGCCAGTAGTCAAAGGTCGAATCCTGCGCCGGTTCAAGGGCAACCACATTGACATTGGCCTGGATGCAAGTGCGCCGCAGGGTCGGCGTGTTCCATGCGCGCCAGGTGGGTGCAGGCAGATCCGGATCAAAGTCGGGGTGAGCCTTTGCTTCCTGGTAGGCTGCGAGGTTCTCCAGGTAGTCCTGATAGGCGTTGGTGCGCCAGGATTGCGCAATACCTGCCGCCTGTTGAATAACGACGCGGTGCCAGCGTACGGAGAGGGAGGTGGCAAACAGAGGAGGATGGAATTTGTCCGGCTGTTCCCCGGTACAGAAGAGGGTGACGTACTGCTGGCAGAGCGCGAGATAAGTCTCGGCAAGCGCATCGAGTGCGGCGAGCTTGCCCGCATTGACCTCACCTAGCCGGATGTGGGTCACGGCTTTCGTGAGCATCTGAGTCTGGCTATTTAGCGGTGGCTGGCGCAGCTTCATGACAACCTCTTCGTATGATTACACCGAACGGTAGAGCACGAGTATTGGCACGGTCATCAAACACACGGTCAAGTACCACCTGACCCATATCACGAGGCAGAGCTGGCTGCTCTGCACACGGGGATGTACCTCATTGGGCGTACCTGCAACTTCTGTTGGCCACGCCATAACCTGAGTCGCAGCGACCTCGACGAGGTGATGGGGAAGCAGGCATGGGTGGCCTGCACCCCGGCTATGGCCAGTGGCTTGACTGATATACCTGGAGTCTCTTTGAATTGATGAGCTATTGGGTCACGCCACCACCTTGAACCGCGCCTAAACGATGTCGACGCCCGCGCACGCGGCCTTTGACCAATCCGACAGCCCCCAAACGCCCGCGCGGGCATCCACGCAGGGCGGTCACCGGTTAGCGATATTGCCGGCAAATTCAAAAAGTGGGGAAAGACGTCACAAAAAGGTGCTTTTTACGGCTGGCGAGTGGTCGGCAAGACGATTGAAGCTGTGTGACGACTCCCCACGGCTCCAACGGGAACGCTTTACCGACGAACGCCCAAACAGTATCGAGTTGTTTGTGTACAAAAGAACTACTCAGACATTCTGTTTGTGCCAGTAAAAAGCGGAAATGCTGGGAGTGTTCTGCGAGGTAGGGCCCCGCGGTCTTCATCCCCATGCCTGAAGGCTGGGGCCTTTCGCCGCCGCAGGCTAGAGGTAGATTGATATGAATAGTCCTTATGCAGATACCTTGATAGATCTGCCGGGCAATCAGCAGCCCTTAGAAGCATCTTTCTGCTACTCGTATACCGCTCAAATCCCCGGCATTGAGCACCTTTGACGAACCGTTTTCTCGATGCTATCGGTGGAGGAGTTATCTTCCCTCCTCTCGGCCCTTTCCCTGCTCTGGCGAAAAGAAAAGTGCGGTATCTGTTCGCAAAGGATGAGCCAGCTCTGCCTCCACTGCTTGCGCGGCGCTCTGCACAAGTACACTTCCAGCATATGCAGCAAAGTGTAACCATGCTTCATACCCTACAACCAGACGTGTTTCCGGGTCACAGTAGAAATCGTGCAAATCGGAATAGCCCAGGCGGTTCCCGGCATCCACCAAGCGCATATGCCAGTAACACTGGCCACACCAGTGGTTTCCGCGTACGTCATCCCACCCATGCAAGAATGTCGCCCATCGAAGCATGGCTTCCGCATACCCAATCCGCCTTACCAATTGCTTAAACGCCCTGGTACCTGGAATGAGCCACTCAGGGACACCACAATGTTCGGGAAAACCGGGCAGGAAGACTTTTGTGGAGCAATTTGACCAGTAAGCCTTTTTCACAGGTCGAACGGTAGACACTGACGCCAGGGGGAGGTTCGTGCAAACAACCTCATCTGCAGCGTCGACCTGGTGGCCCGTCGATGCCGACAGGGCATTCCCACCTCGTTCGGTGAAAGACGGAACGCGAGAAGGAAGGGGATCAACCGATACAACCTGCTCGCCAGGCATCTCGACGGCATCTCTCTTTGCCGCAACTTCTATCCCTAACTCTGCCCACAGACGGATATCGTGCCCCCGCTGCAACATGTCATTCACATCGCGCGCCCATGGCTTCCAGCGTATCGCATGCTGAAGCGTGTTGAGCCACCAGCCCGCGGCTTCATCGCCACGCCCATTTTCATCCGCATCAAATGCCACCAGGACTTGAGAGGCAAGCGCAAGAGTACCTATGGAACGAGGAGTACGCCCTCGCTGGGTGGAGCCCGTCGCGACAACGGCTGCGAGATCACGCAGGCCAGACTGCAATGCCGCCACTACATCAAACTCGCCCTCAACCAGCACCACGGGACGTCCTGGCACGAGAGAACCCGCGTTATACAGGTACTCGGCGCTCCCCCTCACCTCGACGTACTTCCTTTTGTGAGGCTTCATCCCCTGTTTCATCGCTTGTTCAATATCACGTCGGAGATCTTTCTCCCCACGTCGGATATTCAGCTTCCACAGGTCATATTCTGCAATCCAGGGGATCACGATCCCACGAGGAAGCCATATCTTGTCCATACTCCGCTCAACGATCCCCCACGCAGAAGCCGCCTCGATGCGGGTACGGGGATTATAGCCCAACTTTGCGCGACGGATATACTCATCGGTCAGACCGCGTGTGTAGAGATACGCCCGGGCCGGCTTTCCTCCATCACTCCACAAGCAAGCTATTGCTTCCTGCGCAAATCCTCCCGCTTGCTCCTGCCACTTCCCTGAAGGTGGATCACCGGGCGCAATCCGCAGGGAAAGGGGAGAGGTGTCTTGACACTCCGCATCGTAAGTAAGACCAAGCATCTGACACCCCTTGCGAAATGACAGGCCTTCATACTCTCGGACAAAGGCAAGAGCATCGCCCGCACGTCCACAGACACGGCAGTGGTAGTGGCACCCCCTCTCCGTTAATTCTGGGAAGACGATAAAGCCATCGTCGTCCGCGCTACAGTCGTGAAACGGACACGCCCCCACCCATTGTTTGCCGACGCGGCTGTTTGGACGGAGGCGCGTGTACCCCTGAAAGAACGCTATCGGGTCGAATGATGCATAGGAGACGGCCATAGATCTGCACTCTATCCTTTCTCAGCGGGCGGAAACTGGTTCGTGGGCAGGCCACAAAGGCCTTGGAGAACCGTGTAGCGGTGTAGCGCCGTAGCAGGTGTAGCACACCGACAGCACGGCGCTCAAAACGGTGCTGCACCTCCCACCCCCTCGAGGAAAAGCAAGCGGTGTAGCAGACTCCGAGCATAAAATTGGCTTCTTGTTACAGCGGCTACGCCTGCTACACCGCTACGCCTCTCATGGGAATACCGCATCTTTTACCGAACCTGGTACCGGCAGGACTGTTCGGTGCGCTGTCTTTCCAGGACGCCGCATCCCGCAAGAGATTCCAGGACCTCTCTCACCACCTGGCTGGACTGGTGCACCCGCTGTGCGACCTCGCGCGGGGTAGGAGACCCCAGCTTTCTGACCACCTCGATCACCCGATCCTCCAGTTGCTTCTCAGCGGATGGTTCCGGTTCAGCGATCTGGAAAAGCAACTCATGGAAGCTGGCGCGCCAATTCTCCGCCGTTTCCTGGGCGCGCACCCAGTGCCTGAGTTCAACGCGCGGGCTGTCGGCGAGCGAGGCGAAGAGGGCCGCAATCCTGAGGGCCTTGATGGCCAGCCTGCCATAGTTGCCATACAGCAACTCGTCCTGGTGCTCTTGCGCGATATCGAGGAGGCATTCTTCGTACGTGTAGAAGGCATCCTCAACCTCAGCGGGAACGGTATAAAACCGCGATGGGAGGGGGCCGCGCGTCAGTTCATATCGGCCCGTAAAATCGCCGCCATGGTCGCAAACGGGATCAATACTCACCGACGGCATCCCCAGGGATTCATGCCAGTCCACCAATGGCTGCGACAGCGCCGTTGGGATGTGCTGCTCTCCCCGGGGAAAGCGATCGCGATTGCGGATGTCCTTTGGAGGGACAATAAAAGCGAAGCGGGCGAACAACCCATCTTTCCAGAACTTCGAGCCAGTGCCCGCATAGGGACGGATATCGGATGGAGTCATGCTGGCGAGAAGGGCGAGGTAGGGACTCTGGATCACCTCCGAGCCACGCGCAACGGTGTCGTATTCATAGGTATCGAGGCAATCGTCCAATATCCGCAGCAACCCCTTAAAGTCCGCCATCGGCCCATTTTTCTGGACCATGGCATCTAATTGCATGCCAAACTCCTCATAGTACCAGCCGATCTGAGCAGACAGGGCGAGTCGATTTCTCACGCCCGCACGCTGGTCTTCCCTCAGACTGGCATAGTTGCCCGGCACCCGGTTCCCCGCCATATTTGACATGAGCTTTTGAGGTGTTGTGACATTGGCGGAGAGAAGCCAGCGCAGGCCAGCCCTCTCAAGCACTGCCGTAGCGATCTTCGCTGTTGTGCTCTTCGTATGGATAGTTGTGATCCCCACCAGGGCAATGTAAAGCGGCGTGTACTGGGGCCCTCCAAAGTGGAACGCAACTCGCCGCGCTGCAATGGTCGAAAGGAGCCACAGACCAGCCGCCTCGTGGAATAGCTCGTAACCGCGCGGCGCCCACTTCCTGCTGAAGGGGATGTATCCCAGGTCCAGCCAGGGGCAGGCATCCCGGCCTGCCCCCGCCGGCCATTGCGCTTTGTTCGGCAACGGCGGATACACCATTTCCTCACGATCTAGTGCCGGCGTCGATGCCTGCTCGGCCAGCTTTGGCGCGTAGAGCGCCAGGAAACGCCCGAACGACTTGTTGCCCGCTTCTAGCGACTGATACACACTGCCCACTGCTGTGGGTATTCCCGTGTTCAATGCCCTTTCCAACGGGACGACAAATGGCTCATACTGGCCTACGTCCGGGCGGGGCAGGCGCCTTCCCTCCCGAAGCGCTTGAACATAGTGGTAGACCTCGCGCCCCTGCTCAAGATCGATGGTGAGCGACATACGATTCCCTCCTCTGCGGCGTCGCTGCATAGATAGTTCCTCGTGGGCCTTCCCTGTCCCTGTAGTGATGTTGCTGCATGATGACAGCCCGCATGCGCTACTGCTTGATGGCTCGAAGCTGGAGGTTGAGCGAGACTCGACGCGATCACCCGCTATCGTTGCGGTGGACATTGCGGGTGAGAAACCAGTTGCATATATTAAGGGAGCTTACCCTGGTTAAACAATGGGCCTTGTTCCTGGTAGTGATGCAACCAGTAGATCTCTCGATTCCGCGCTTCCTGCCGGGTTCCCTCGACCGTCTCCAGCGTCTTCATCGCAGGCGTAAACCCCGCTGCAAACAGGTTCGCGATCCAGGCGTTTTTGGCAAGGTTGTACCCACTGAGCCGTAAGTGTTGAATGAAGCGGCGCTGCACGTTATCGGTCATGCCAATGTAGCAGACCGTCGCATTCGTCGGATCCTCAAGTCCGTAGATCACGTACGGCATGGTTATGACCTCCCTGTACTTGCCAAGAATCTCTGTTAGTTATGCCGAAGTCCTCTGTTCGACCCACTTTTCCAGGGCAGCGAGCGGTATCCGTACAGATCGACCGATCCGCACGGTCGGCAATGTCTTCGCGGTGATAAGTTCAGTTACTTTCGTGCGACCTATGCTCAGCATCGTTCCTGCATCTTCGATCGACACCAGCAAGCGGGGTGGCGGCACCCGTTTAGCACGCTTCATTTGTATTGCCCTTTCTTTCATACAGCACAATCTGTGCTCAGCGTATGGGAGATGTTCGTTAATGTTAACTATAGACGGTGGCCATCATACACGGGGCATGACAAATGCAAATTTTCGAAAACAAGGGTCATTTGTAATATGATTTGTCAGATGAGAGAGCCGTATACTTCGCAGTGGAACCCTAACAAGCGATGACGAACAATCACGATGAGCAGCGTTGTTATATGTGTGCAGGCGTTTAATATCAAAACGATGGAGGTTAGCATGAATCGATTACTCGATCAAAGTGATGCTGTTTTTGTAGTGCCATCCCGACCGGCGGCTGAACGACGGCGATATCGCCGCACTTGCACCTGGAAAGCCATTTGTTATGCTTTCCAGGCTGCCGGGCTCATCTGCTTGTTAGTCGATATCTCCTTCGGCTTACCGCTGAGCGGACCCGCCGCGCTGCTGTTCGTTTTCACGCTGATCTGCTACTTTGCATGCAAGACACTGCTTGCAATACGTGAAAACCGACTAGAGTCTACTCTTACTTCGTCCAAGCCTCAACGCTTAACCAGTTGGTGGGCTACCCTGGACCTCCTACTACCGTGGCCGATGAATCCGCTTGAAGTAACAGTCTACCCTCCATCACAACTTGATTTGCCTGATTCGGCTGATGAGCACTCAAGCGCCCGACAACAGTCGCCACAGGCAGCCGTTCCGGTAAAAAGCGCGGTGGAAGCAGCTTCTGCCATCGTCCATATAGGCATCTCCCTGCTAGGCAAGCTGACAATCCTGCTCTACGGAGCGAACGGGCAAAAAGTGGAAATCAGTTTCAAAACAAAACAAAGCGGGCAGAGCAGATACGCTGCGCTGATTGCCTATCTTGCAGTCATTGGCAAATGCAGCTGGATCACCAGGATTGACATCCTGCGAGCTATCTACCGTACCGTTGCAAACGCGAGCTCATCATTTGACACCGACCGGCTCCGCATCCAGGAGTTGATCGATGCTGTCGCGCGCAGCAGCGGCCTGATCCCCGTCAAGCTGTTTGAGAAAGGCAAAAACGAGCTGAATGAGCCGGCCTGGCGCCTCTCAAGCCTGTGCGAGGTAGACGTAGCAGCTTTTGACGTACTACTGTACTGGTTTCCCAGAATCATTGCGGTGCAAACCAACCAGATGGATATCGAGTTGGGCGAGCTCAGAAGAGTGTCCAAGCATGTCATCCAGGCGTATGCCGACGGCTATCTCACGCAGCACCTGCACGAACACGAGATCTGGAGCTGGGCGAAGGAACAGTACTTTGAGTACCGCAACATATATCTGACCATCCTCGAATACGCGGCCGAAGGCGAGATCAAAGCAGGCCGACTGCGGCCCGACATACAGATGGAGTGTCTGCTTCGAGCGGCGCATCTCTACGAGAGGTGCGCCTTGACTGCGATCACAGCCATACCTGATACGCAGCGCGGTGAACGTTATCTCGGGCGATGCCTGGAAATATATCGGGACCGTCTACACGATAGCCAGGCAGCAGCAAGAGCGAAGGAAGCCTATGACAGGCAGTTAAAGCGCAACAATCCCAAAAAGCCGCCAAATTAGAGAGCCATCCATGTGAGAGAGGTGCGGTATGTGACTTCCCCGAGGCCCTTTTTGGCCTGTAGACGCAATGTAGATCGCTTTTAGAGCGGCTTTAGGAGGTTACAGGCGCAGTATCACGAACTGATGAGCTTTTACGAGCCGCAGAAGCCGGCCCGTTGCCCTTGCTCACTCCCAGCCTCATCCGCCCCCATTTCTGAAGTCCTTATTCATCAGATGAACGAAACCTTCACTCGAAGAACACCGCTCGCACGAGCTATAGAGGCGAGCCCGAGAGGTTCTACGAGCTGTTATACCACCGGGGGCGCGGAAGGTACCTGAAAGCGCATTAGCCGATCTATTCTGCTCTCAATGTAGGGCGCTTCCCGCAGCCAGCGACCTCCCCTGGTTGCCGTGCTTCCTTCGAAAGCCCACTTCAATTCGTCTAATGCGCGAATTAGTTGATGGCGCTGCCCTAATCGCGCAGCATATTCGTCAGCAGCGTAGACGCGGCTGCGCCAGTACTTCATCCACAGTGGATACATCAGTATTTTACCACAGGCATTCGGTATCCCGATGAGGGTAAAGATGGCCCACCTGAACGGGGGAAAGACAGTAAAGAGCGTTCGGGTAAGTAGATCGAAACTGTTAGAATGGGCAAGCTCGCAGGCCAGCAGCGCCGGAAAGTGCTGACTCTCAAGAAGCCCCCGGTCGATCACCAGCACCCAGCCGATCCACCGCACCTGCACCCCATGCCCATCGCGGACCGCCCAAAAGCGTGGTTTCCGGAGCGCCGGCGCATCGGGCACGGCTGGACGCGTTCGCGCAAGCCGGTCAAAGGCACGCTCAAATCGCTCGACCTCACGGATACTTGGCTGCATACGGACCCCTAACTTGAGCCGCTCCCGCGCAGGCCAGGCGAGGCCGTGGATGAGGGCCAGGACGTGGAAGAGAGCGTAGCCCATCAGAAAGAACTGAGCAATTTGCACCTGGGTCAGTGGGTAGGGATGGCGGAAGAGCTGCGAGAGAGCATGATAGGTATAGAGTACACTATAGCCCGGCCCCGGTTGGCTGAAGCCTTTATAGCTCCATCCTTGAGCGGTCCAGAAGTAATACAGAAACCATCCACCTGCCAGCATTTCAATGCCCCATGAGAGCACGAGAAGAGCGAACCACATAGCCTGTGTTCCCTTTCCTTCCTTTGTAGGAATACCGATACGTCGCCAAAACGCTTCACTCACACACAGAACACTGATGCGGCATCGTGCACAAAAACGCCACAGCGCTATGGCTAAAAATCGACAGGACTATCGTCGTCGCCCCTACCGACGACGCTATTAGGAGCCTCCATCCGATTATTCCCGCTCACTGTGTCTGTTGAAACTGACCGCACCGGCGCTGCTGGTGGGGGTGACGGAGGAACCCGCGACGACCGGGGCACTTGAGACTCCTGTTTGCCCCGTCCTTTGTCACCGCCCTGCCTTTGGGCTGATGGGCCTGAAGGGGATGTGGTTTGCCGCGAGGTCTTCTTTGGCGGCGCTGGCGCTGACGGCGGAGGCGATACTACCTGGGGTTTTGCAACGTGTGCCAGGGACGATCTAAGCAGATCATCGGGGATCGCCAGCGGATACACCTGACACCAGGCGCCGAGGCCACCCGTGATGAGCCCTACCCTGCCGACCCCCAACTGCTGTACCGCTTCAACTGGCATCGCGTACTGACGCTCCATCCGAACCGTTGTGCGCCTTTTTGGGTCGTACTCGCCCCCAATCGGCGGGAAGACATCCTCTTCGTCCTCTGCGAGGATATGCGAAAACGCCGGCACCTCGCGCTCCCCGGCGTACTTTACAAGCTCTTCCGGATCGCCACAGCGGTGTAGTATTTTGATGGATGAGGCGGCCACCACTTTTTTGCGCTCCGGGCCAAGACCCTCATAGGATTGCGCCGATGCACATACGCTCATGCCAGGCTCGCGCACACGCTCATAGAGATCCGTTGCATTAGGAGACTCCAAGACGCCGAACTCATCGAGGACGAGCAAGGCGTGGCGGGGGCCTTTGCGATACCTGGCGTAGTGGGCACAATCCTCCAAGAGATAGCGCCCCATGAGGGCGGCCTGCTCTTTGTGCGCGTCCCCATCAAGTCCAATATAGATAGCATCGCCATCTTCAAAGGCCCAACGCCCATCGAGAGCCCCGGCGATACCATCAAAAAAGCCATCAAAGGTCAGAGACAGATCGTCGATGTGGGGGACGAGTTTGGCAACCTTGCGCCGTGCATGGGCGTTCTCAAACGCCTTGCCAGCATACGCGCGGTAGAGCCAATCGGTGTCTAAGCGCCGGAGAAACTCCTTGCTGCTCTTGGGGGGGCCACCTGGCGCATTCACCGCCAGGGACACGAGCGAGGAGGTGAGCTTGCGGTAGAACGGATGTGTCGCGGCATCGACCATCTGCATGAGCCGGTTGTACAAGGTCTTCGGATCGCCACGCCACCCATCGTAGGGCTCGCGCGGATAGACTTTGATCCGCCTTACGCCGAGCAGGTGCGTGACGGCGACGAACTGCGCGGCGGTCTTCGTGCTGCCCTTGAGGTCGATGTACACGACCTGCATCCCGTACCGAAGCGCCATAGACGCCAGCCGCAGGAGAGTGATGGTTTTGCCGTAGCCGGGCTCCCCCAGGACGACCATATGGCGCGCGAACTCCTCGGGGGGAATACACAGCTCGTTCCCGTAGATCCACCCATAGAGATCACCGCCCAGGCACTCACCGAGGGGTTCGCGTAGCGGTCCCTGAGTGGAGGTCTGAGCGAGAGAGGCTCGGGTGGCTGGAGTGGGCGCCGTGATCACGCTGGTCTCCCCTTCCCCAGGGAGAGTCTGCCGAGGAAGGACCGGGCGGGGGTTGAGGCGCACGCGTCGCGACAACGGGCGCAGCCCTTCGAGGATGAGCGCGTACGTAGGTGTCAGCAGCAGATGGAGTTCCCATAGGCGTTCGAGAGATACCACGCTCTCGGCCAGTGCGTGGTGGGACAGGCCAAAGGCCAGGGCTTGCAAAAGGGATGGCAGGGGATGGCTAAACCACAACATGCCTGCATAGACGCCGCCACAGACCACAGCCAGGAGCCGTATTCCACTCCAGCGTTCCTGGGCATCCCACGTTTTACCTGCTCTCCACCACAAGAGGAGCGCAGCCAGCAATGAGGGAAGGGCCAGGAGGGCAGCTAGAGGCAGAAAGACCCAGAGCAGCCCGCGACGCACCGCAGCCAGCACTTTGGAGGCGGAGAGCAGTGAAAATGAGCGTGGTTGCACGGGGGGCTCCTTCCTAGTCTTCAAGTGGCCCCAGTGTCTCTACCGACAGGATTTTGATCCGTGGCCGATAGCTCTCAGGCAAACGGTTCTGCGCCTCCTCGATAGATGTGCGGGTCTTGGGCCAGACAAAGTACCAGACGGTGTTGGAGATAAGGGGAGCCTCTCCACCTGCCTGAGGTACCCCAACAATAAGCAGCTCTGTGAAAATCTCATCCAATTCTTTGGGTGATTTTGGGGATCGCTCCACCTCCACAGTGACCAACTTCGGAGTGTAGACCTGTGCATCCGGCACGTGTGGGATCTTCACGCCCTCCTCCCGCCTGGGTTGTGCCGCCCGCAGTGTTCGTTCGCTCACCCAGCGATACTCCGGATGCCGGCGTTCCAGCTCGAGCCGCACGCGATTGATGTGATAGAGGTGAGGGAGGGTACTCTCCCTGGGGGAGAGCCGCGCATACGGGAGCTGCAGGACCGAGAGCCCATGCGGCGTGAGCCAGACCCACCCGGGCTCCCCGGCGTAGATACGCTTGTATTCGACAAGGCCAAGGGTGACCCATCGATCGACGACCTGGAGCACTGCTGAGAGCGTCAGTCCGCCAGGAGATACCTCCCTCCCGCCTTTTCCAGGCATACGGTTCAAGAGTTCTTGCACCTGGTCGAGCCGCGCCACGTATTGCTGTGCGATCCACAAGAGTACGATAAGGTCGCGCGGTTTGATCAGTTTCTTTCCTTTGTCTCGGCGCTGCCTGGTATTCCTTCGTCTCCCCTTTGCAGAACCAGACGGCTTTACCTGACCGCCCGGCTGTGGTGCCTCTTCGTCCTCCGGCTGGTTTAGAAAAATCGTCTCCATTAGGCAGCCTCCTTCCGGCAGAAACACCTGTGGGCTTACTGCGACTAACATAGACAAAAAAACCTCCTACTATAGGCTTCTATTTTCTCGCTCAAAAAGTGGCAATGGGTGGATTATCTGATGATTTTCTGACCCTCCGCCAGACCATTGGTGGATATACTTATCAAACAGTGGGCGACGCTCCCGTAAACAGGTGTTCTCCCCAGAGAGCTGCCAGCGCGCATCCCTCTAAAATCGGTCTAAATAGGCACGAAATGAGGTCTACACCCCGCAGGAGAGCACTCTTTGTGCGATGCCACCCGGATATCGATACCGAGATGGCAAGCTGATCTGCCCGCGGCAACAAGAGATATCAGCTCCGCGGTGATGTGCGACGTTGTCCATGCTTTGACAAAGCGGGAGGCCGATGCTATGCTTGCAGTGAGAGAGAATGGGCGTTCTCTCGTCGCTTCCGTCAGGCGGAGAGGACCATGGGACAGGCCACGCGCACAACAAAATTTCCACTTGATCTCTCCCAACAGCATCAGCAGAAGAAAGGCGAACCTGGTTTGTCTGGGGCCCGGAACCATCGTTGACACCACAATATGTGAGAGATCGCGCCAGGCATGGGACGATCACCCGCCCACTGGCGGATACGTGGCTAGCTCTTGATTTTCTACTCGAACGTGTGTTAATATGGAATTATGTATACACCATCTGAGTTCGCGAAGCAAGTCGGTGTCTCTGTCAAAACCATCCAAAAATGGGATCGCATCGGCGTGTTACCTGCCAAACGGACGATTACCAATCGACGCTACTACACGGATGAAGACCTGGCGGCTGCGTTGAGATTGCCCCGTTTACAAAAGGATCGACGCACCGTGGCTTATTGCCGGGTATCGAGCCAGGCACAACAACCGGATTTGCTCAATCAGCAGGCCGTGCTTCAAGTATACTGTGAGCGGCAGGGGATTGTCGTTGATGAGTGGATCCTGGAAATCGGCGGCGGTCTCAACTTTGAGCGCAAGCAGTTTTTGAAACTGGTCGATGCGATTGTGGCAGGAGAAATTGCCTGTGTTGTGCTGGCTCACCGGGATCGCCTGGCTCGCTTTGGCTACAAGTTGCTCGCGCACTTATGCCAAACACATCAATGCAAGCTGGTAGTGATGAACAGCGAAACGCTCTCACCTGAGCAGGAGTTGGTGCAGGATCTCATCACCATTACCCGCTGTTTCAGTTCACGCTTGTACGGCTTGCGGAACTACCGCAAAGCATTACAGAAAGCCCTCAAGGATGATCAAAGCGCACAAGATACGACTGCATCCAACGTCTGAGCAAGCGAACTACTTTGCCCGCGCTGCTGGCACGGCCCGCTTTACCTTCAACTGGGCACTGGCCGAGTGGCGGCGACAGTACGAGGCAGGTGGCAAGCCGAATGCAATGGTGCTCAAAAAGCAATTCAATGCCATTCGGAAAGAGCAGTTTCCCTGGACCTATGAGGTGACCAAATGCGCGGTTGAGGGCGCATTCATGGATGTGGCTGCCGCTTTTAAGAACTTCTTTGAGGGACAAAGTCGCGGGCGCAAGACCGGCTACCCCAAATTCAAGAGCAAGAAACGCTCGCGCCAATCCTTCTACCTGGCCAATGATAAATTCACCGTGGGTGACCACTGGATCGACGTGCCAAAGCTCGGGCGCGTCAATATGGCCGAGAAGTTGCGCTTCTCTGGCAAAATCCTCTCCGCCCGCATCAGTAGAACAGCAGACTGGTGGTTTGTCTCCATCACGCTGGAAATGCCCGATGTGCTAGCGGAAAATCCCTGTCCACCTGTTGGCATCGATGTCGGCCTCAATCGGCTCGCCACGCTCTCAGAAGGGCGGCGGTACGAGAACCAAAGACCGCTGCGCCATCTCTTGAAGAAGCTGCGCCGCTTGAACAAAGAACTGGCTCGACGCACCAAAGGCGGAAAGAACTGGCAGAAGACCAGGAGCAAGCTCGGTCGCTTGCATTATCGCATTGCTTGCTTGCGCGCTGACCTGCTCCACAAACTGACGACCGAGGTGGCTAAAACCAGCGGTCTGGTCGCCGTCGAGGATCTGCACGTCAAGGGACTGATCCAGAATCGGTGCCTGTCGCGCTCATTTTCAGATGCGGCGTTAGGCAAGCTGCTGGATCTGCTCGAAAGCAAAGTGCCCAGAGCCGGGGGAAGACTGGTCAAGGTCGGACGCTTTTATCCATCGAGCCAGTTGTGTCACCGGTGTGGGTCACGCAGGGCCGACCTGACTCTGGATGAGCGCATCTATGTCTGCCAGAATCCCACGTGTGGCTACGTGGGCGACCGTGATGAGAACGCCAGTCACAACATTGTCCAGCAGGCCCTTCGCCTTGTCGGGCCGTAACTGACAGGGTGGTCGCGGCAATGGCTATGACGCGACCTAAATCGCCTGGGGACTTGAGGTAAGACCTGGACGGCTCCAGCCTAAAGGCACTTGGGAATGAGCCAGGAACAACCAATCGTATACGCTGAATCATATTCGCGTAGAAGAAAGGTAGCAGGAAGCATGAGACTTGTCAAATTTCTGTTCGCCTGTCACCTCGTAGCCCTGGTATGTGGGCTTGGGAGCCTTTTGATTGTTGCGCCGCACGCCGAGTGGTGGAATGCCGGTAGCATCGGGGGCAGCATCTTCGAATTCGCCCTGCGCAGCGCAGCAACGTTACACATCCTGTTCGGCGCAGCCACCATGTTCTTT
>WNGK01000366.1_pt1 | contig 57932 bp, 51 predicted proteins | sample 5400601 | NCBI WGS metagenome assembly WNGK01 (sample SAMN13153376, study PRJNA577476) | soil metagenome | isolation source: 60 cm soil or saprolite under Garry oak tree replicate 1 | place: USA:California | collected 2016-06-15 | reverse complement strand
CGCCATCTCAATTTCCTTCTCGTTGGCATCATCGGCGTCCGCTTTCACTCCGTCGTAATGCACATCGTACTTGTCCTTCGCGTCTAGAACGGCCATATCTTTTTCGCGAAGAAAATACTTATAGAGATTCTGGTCCACCGCTGCGTTCATTTTTTTCGCATCGTCCGCAATTTGTTTCCAGTTTACGTTTCGCCCGTTCGCGATCTCAGTGATCTTCTTCCCGCTCTTCAGCTGCGCCGCAATATCCGGCATAGTCGCGCCATTCTTGACCAGCTCCCCAGCCAAAAACAGTGAGCCATAATTGAGTCCCATATCAGTGCGCTGTTGTACCAGGGTTGCGCGGCACGCTCAACGTTTGCGACATGGTGAGGTTGACCACCGTGCGGCCGGTGAAATCTCGTGCCATAGCGGTGATCTGGTTGAGTTCTTTCTGTGCCTTCTGCTGGTCGTCACCGAATGCCGGAAGCGCGACTATCAGCGCGGTTAAGAATACTAGGAAGCGGGTTGGCTCTTCATACCGAGCACCTCCTGAACAAGGGTTGTAGACCAAAACAACCGCGCAGGTTGCCTATTGTGGCCCGCAAGGGATTAGTGTTCCATTCGGACCCGTGCGTAATATCCCTTGCGGCAGTTCGTCCGCAGGCCGTGTTTGAGAGGGACCACTTCCACTGTTCGATAGCTGCCATCCGCGCTGAATGCAGCCGGGTTGTAAGCCAGCACGTACTGATTACGAAGGGCTTTTTCAACGTTGCGGAATGCGGCAAAGAGTGTGCTTTCATCATGCGCGGGCAATAATGTCCCGCCAGTGGCTTCGGCAAGCTCTTTCAGAACAGCATCGCCGCCCCCGTTCGGATCTTGGTCTGAATAGTTTGTGCTCAGAGCGAATATCATGACTTCTCCGTGCACCGCGGCCTGTTCCGCCTGCTTGACCGTGGTCCTATTTACGGTATCCACGCCGTCGCTGATCAGTACGATCGCCCTGCGGGTGGTCTGGTCCTCCCGGGTCCCGCGGAGTTTGGTGGATGCCTCGAAGACCGCATCATAAAGGGATGTATTCCCCTCGGGCTTCACTTTCTTGAGGGCGCTCGAGAGTTTTTCTGTCTTGTCGGTCAGGTCCTGGATGACCTTTACTTTGTCGTTAAAAGCAACAACGAAGGCTTTGTCTATTCCCGGGCGCAGCATTTTCTTCAGAAAGGCGATGGCGGCGTTTTGTTCGAATCGGAAGCGGTATTCGACCGAAGCACTGGCATCGATGAGCACCGCCAAGTGCAGCGGGAGATCGCTACGTTGCTGGAAATACGTGAGCCGGTTAGGTGCCTGATGATTGTCCAGCAACTGAAAATCAGTCGGGTGCAGATTGCTTATGAAACGGCCTCTTTTGTCCGTCACCGTAAAGGCCAGGTTCACCTCATTTACGGTCTTGGAGAGAGTCGCCGCCGGGGCGAGGAACTCAGATCCGGAAACACTTGCCACGGAGGGAACCTGGGCTGAAGCGGCCAAGCTCAAGCAGACGAACATAGCGCAGGCGAACAAACAGAAGACGACAAACCCCAGCCGGGAGTGCACGTTACTACCTCGAATTGTGGCGTCCACATGGCGAACTATGTAGATCGCGCACCCTATGATGCGGCGGGGAAAACTGCGGCTGCTCAAGAGTTGCAGTAGGAATATTTCTTGCCCGGGCGCCTTTACCTTGCCGCTGGTTCCGCTTCGTTTGTCAACAATTTTTTACACTACAGGTATTGGGAATGCATCCTTTGCCGGAGTACTCTGAATCTATCCCTGCACCCAGCTCGGTTCACAGCGGGAATCACAGTCGGTAGGAAAAGACCTGTATGCATAAAACCGGCGTTCGTCTTGCCTATACCGCCCTACTGCTTATTTTTGCGGCCCCCGGAAGTACCCAAGTTAGCTCGCGAGATCGAATTTTCCGCCCGGTGGATGCGGCCCAAACTGCTGTGGTGAGGGGAACAGCTCACCCTCTGGCGGGGGCACAATTCGACCAAGGACGCACCGACCCAAGCCAGGCCCTTCACGGAGTGTCTTTGACCTTCCGGCTCTCGCCTGTGCAGCAAGCAGATCTAGACAGTCTCTTGCGGCAGCAGCAGGACCCTTCATCCCTCAATTACCGTAAGTGGCTGACTCCAGAACAGTACGCCGCGCGCTTCGGGATGACTCAGAATGATCTGGCAAAAGTCACGGCCTGGTTGCAGTCCCAGGGACTCACGGTGGACGGCATTTCCCGTAACCGCACGGAAGTTTCTTTCAGTGGCTCGGTTGGTCAAATCGAGTACGCCCTTCGGACGGAGATCCACAATTATTCCATCAACGGCGAACGCCACTTCGCCAACGCGACTGACGTGGCGTTGCCCGCTGCCTTTTCCGGTGAAGTGCTGGGAGTTCGAAACCTGAATGATTTCCGGCCTAAGCCGCGAATTCGCCGGGCCTTCTCGCGATTCACATCAAGCGTCACGGGAATTCACAACCTGATTCCCGCCGATTTTGCCAAGATTTACACGTTGCCTTCCCAGGACGGCGCGGGCCAGACTATCGCCGTGGTGGGACAAACTGACATCAGCAATACCGACATTGATGCCTTTCGCAGCGCTGCGGGCCTCGCTAAGAACGACCCTACCGTTGTGCCTGTTCCGGGGACTGGATCGCTGGCGCACTTCAGCGGCGATGAATCAGAGGCTGACCTGGATCTGGAGTGGTCTGGCGGCGTGGCTCCGAGTGCAACCATCAAGTACGTCACGGTAGGCAACAACCAGAATTTCAGCGTCTTTGATTCGCTAAACTACGCGGTCCAACACATCGTCGCGCCTGTCATCAGCATTAGCTACGGGAATTGCGAGGCCAAGCTCGGCCGCGCCTTCGTGCTTACTATGCAGCAGTGGGCACAACAGGCCAATGTTCAGGGCCAAACCATAAGCGGCCCCAGCGGAGATGACGGCGCGGCCGATTGCGACAGCAAAGTCGCCTCCGCCACACACGGCCTGGCGGTAGACGCGCCCGCCAGCATCCCCGAGGTGACCGGCGTGGGCGGGACCGAGTTCACCGGAGATCCCGCGGCGGTTGTCCCATCAGGGAGCAGTTGTGCCCCGGCGACAACCTTCTGGGGCGGCTCCTGTGACCCGACGCCAGGAGTCGGAAATCCCACCGGCGCATCCGCCCTGGGCTATATTCCGGAGACAACTTGGAATGACGCTGTCACCTCGCAGGGATTTTCCTCCAGTGGTGGAGGCGCGAGCATTATCTTTGGTAAGCCCTCCTGGCAGGTCGGATCCGGGGTCCCCAACGACGGCAAGCGCGACGTGCCTGATGTCGCGCTCAGTGCTTCGCCCGGACATGATGGATATTTGATCTGTTCGCAGGACTTCTTCACCAGCGGTGGCTCAACCGCTACGAGCTGCACCAGCGGCTTCCGGGCCAGCGATCAGACACTGGCTCGTATCGGCGGAACTTCGGCCGGCGCACCGACATTTGCCGGAATTCTGGCTCTCATCAATCAGGCCACGGCGTCGAACGGCTTGGGAAACGTAAATCCCATGCTCTACAGCTTGGCCGCTAACCCCAGTTCTTCGAACGCATTCAACCCCGTCACCTCGGGCGACAACAAAGTCCCCTGCACGGCAGGGACAAGGAATTGCCCAAGCGGCGGGAAAATAGGCTTTATTGCCGGGCCCGGCTATGATCAGGTGACCGGTTTGGGCTCGCTCAACGTCAGCAATCTGATCACAGCCTGGCTTGCCGCCACGCCAAGCGCCGACTTTTCGATCGCTGGCCTGGTCAGCTCAGTGTCTGCACCGGGCCAGCAGGGTACGTCGACCATCACGGTTAGCGCGCTGAACGGCTTTACCGGCACTGTGAACCTGTCATGTGCGCCGAGCGTCGCCACAACGCGCATCAGCTGTTCTCTTAGTGCACCCAGCGTTGACCTGACCAGCTCAACTAAGACAGCCACAGTCACTATGAACATTGCTACCCTCGCAGATCTCCGGTTGCATCCGCACCGGCCATGGTTTGAAGCAAGCGGAGCCACACTATTTGCCGCTGTCATTCTGGGCGGCGTCCCCCTACGCCGCCGGAATTCGTCGGCGATCCTTGGACTGCTGGTATTTGTCTGTTTGAGTTTAGCCCTGGGATGTGGAGGCGGAAGCAGTAGCACCCAGCCGAGCCAGGGCGCGCCTGCTGTGACGTACATGATAAATGTGACGGGAGCGAGCGGTACGATCTCGCATACCACCGCTGTCAGTGTCACAGTGCAGTAACAAATCCGCGTGACGGTGATCAAGCTGGCAAGTGCCGGCGAACCAGGAAGGGCAGGGCCTTCACAGCTGCCGAAAAATGCGGACATCCAACTCGCTTTGAAAGGGAACGGCCTCGGGCCGTGCCGCAAGTCGTTTGATTTCGATATCGGCGCGGCTGGAAGCCGCGCCCTTTCAAAGCGAAACTTTTCGGCAACCTACTTCAGTCGCGCTCTTCCCATACAACATTTTTTGAATTTTCCGCACCTGCAAGGTAAAGTAACCGCACTCTCTCGCCGATAGTTAGACAGTGACTGCCTCCAAGACCATACCTGCCTTGAGCATCCCCGCTCCCGGCGCACGTTGTAGCTATGTCGCCCGACAGCCGATCTTGATGGCCGATGAAAAGGTGTTTGGCTACGAGCTTCTTTTTCGGGACGGTGTGGAAGACTATTTCCGCGCTACGGACGCCGACGCCGCCTCCCGCCAGACTCTGGACACCACCCTGCAGGTCGGGTTGGAGGTGCTTTGTAATGGCCGCCGTGGTTTCGTGAATTGTACTCGTGAAATTCTCCTCAAGGACTATATGACGCTGCTGCCTTCGTCGCTGGCAGTGGTGGAGTGCTCGAGTCGGTGCCGCCGGATGATCTCGTGATGGCGGCCCTGCATCGGCTGAAGCAGGCTGGCTACATGATCGCGCTCGATGATTTCACCATCGATGATCCGCGCACGCCGCTCACCGATTTCGCCGACATCCTGAAGGTGGACCTCCGCCAGAACACGCTGGAACAGGCCGCGGCCATCGCGAAACGTTATGGACCGTGGTGTTGTCGCATGCTGGCTGAGAAGTTCGAAAGCCGCGAAGAGTTCGTTGCTGCCAAAGCTGCCGGATTTGTTTATTTTCAGGGATATTTTTTCCGCCGGCCCGAAGTGCTGCAAAACAAAGAAATCCCCGCCAATCAACTCAATTATGTGCGCCTGTTGCAGGCAGTCTCCCAGCCTGAGCTTCAACTGCGCGAGCTGGAAAACCTCATCAAGACTGAAGCGTCCGTCTGTTATCGGCTGCTGCGTTATCTGAATTCGGCAGCATTCGGCATTCAGAACGAAGTGTATTCCATTCGTCACGCCTTGACTCTTCTCGGAGAGCGCGAAGTCCGGCGATGGATACGCTTGGTCGTTACCCTGACCGCTGGTGAGAAACGCTCAAGCGAACTACTTGTCTCCGCGATGACGCGGGCGCGCTTTTGCGAGTTACTTTCTCCGCGGGTGCCACCTGGCGAATCCGATCTGTTCCTAATGGGATTGCTTTCCATGATTGATGCCATTCTGGAAATTCCCATGACGCGCATACTGGAGACAGTCCCCGTCGACCACGAGACTAAGGCAGTGCTCTTGGGCGGCCCCAGCGCGCTTCGGCCCCTCTATCAGCTTATGCTGGCCCGGGAATCGGGCGATTGGGAGGCGACAGCCGAGTTTGCTCGCTAGCTTGGATTGAGCGACAGCGAAGTCGCGGAAACTTACTGGCAGGCTATGCAATGGGTACGTCAGATCAGCGCAGTTTGACTTGCTCCAAACCCCGAACCAATCCTGATGGGGTGAGGTCTCTCTCCCATAAATTAAGTCCGGAAACCGCGCTGTTTTGGTGTAAACTTTGGCCCGCGTTATTTCCTTGCGTTGGAGCGTTTCCATGAAAAGGTTTCAGTTTCTCCCCTTGGCGGTGACGTGTGTCTTCGCCGCGCTTTATGTTTTCCCGGCCGCCGCGACTGCGGAAGGCAAAACCCGTACCTACTACATCGCCGTGGATGAGATCGAGTGGGACTACACCCCCATGGGCGTGGACCAGATGATGGGCATGCCCTTCGACAAGATGGCGAAGATGTACGTCGAATCCGACAAGCACCAGATCGGCAGGGTGTACCATAAGGCGGTCTATCGCGAATACACCGACTCTACCTTCACCACGGTCAAGAAGCGCACTCCCGAGTGGGAGCATCTTGGACTGCTGGGCCCAGCCTTGCACGCCGAGGTCGGAGATACCATCCAGATCTTCTTCAAGAACAACGGGACTCAAAGCTACAGCATGCATCCGCACGGCGTGTTCTACGAAAAGTCGTCAGAGGGCTCGTATTACAACGATGGCGCCAACGATCCCACGCATAACGGAATCGTCGCTCCAGGCGCGACCCACGCCTACATTTGGAAAGTGCCGGAGCGCTCCGGACCAGGTCCCAACGACCCAAGTTCGATAGTCTGGCTTTATCATTCCCACAACTTCGAAGGCCACGATACCAATGCTGGACTAATCGGCACGATCATCATCACCCGCAAAGGTATGGCCCGTCCCGATGGAACTGCCAACGATGTTGACCGCGAGTTTGTCACTTCGTTTTTCATCATCGACGAAAACAACAGTTGGTATCTCAACCACAACATTCAGGCTCATACCACCGAGCCCAAGACGGTGAACAAGCTCGAAAACAGTCCGACAGACGCCGAAGGCAATTTTTCCATCGTCGGAAGTGGGTTCGTTTCTGCGAATATTCGTGCGACCATGAACGGCTATCTTTTCGGCAATATGCCGATGATGACCATGCATAAGGGCGAGCATGTGCGCTGGTATCTCATCAGCCTGGGAAACGGTTTCAACTTCCACACTCCGCATTGGCATGGGAACGTGGTGACCGTCAACGGATCGCGCACCGATGTACTATTTCTCTCTCCGGCGCAGATGGTCACCGCCGACATGGTGCCCGACGACGTCGGCACCTGGATGTACCACTGCCACGTCAGCGACCACATGGAGGCTGGAATGATGTCTATGTACCGGGTGCTGCCGTAACCCATCAGTCCGAAAAGTTGTAGCTCGACCCGTTCTTCCGGCACTCGCTGACGACCACGGGATCCCCCGATGCGCGGAGCAGGGAACTGGCAAAGTCCACCCTTTCAGAAGCGGCGATTTCAGGATCAGGAATCTCGCCGATAATTTCCTCCGCCAGCGAAGGCGAAATCTTGGCCGCAACTTGTATGCACCTTCGCCACAAATCCGCCGACGGCCAAGTGCCCTTGAAGGCCTTGTTAGGATCATCCGCATCGGTATCGTGAGCGTAGATTTTCTCGGCCGCCTTCAGCAGAGGTTTTAGCGCCTTCCGAGCCCCATCTTCATCGCCTAGATCCAAATATATTTTGGGCAGATTCGCAATCCCCGCTATCTGCTGCGGCGTCAACTGATCTTCAATTTTCAAAATCTCATCCAGCGCCGACTTGGCAACGGAAGATTTTTTCTTGACTGCGCCCTTGGCAATTTCTGACAGCAGCTGGGCGCGGGGAGAGTCCTGCGACGGCCCCTGCACCGGCAGGCCTAGCGCGTCCGCCATCGCCTGAGCCGGGTCCTTCTCTGACTCCTTTGCGATCTCCATCATGCGCTGCCTGATTTGCTCCGCAACTTGTTGCGTCGCCATTCCCTCCGCCGCTTTGGGAGAATCGTCATCTGTGATTCCATACGAGTAGATGTTTCCCTGCGAGGTCAGCGATTCCATCCCTTTTGGATACTTCTTGAGCTGCGCCTGAAGCTCAGCGTCGTCGCGCAACAGCGACTCAGCTTTGTCTTTGTCCAGCTCTTCCAGGACTGGCAGAAGCTGAAACAGACGGAGCTCATAAGGCGACCTCAGAGCAACACTGCCCTCTGCAGACGCCATGGAATAGTGCGAGTGGGATTCCTGAGATTTCGTCTGCTCCAGCACTTTATCGATCGCTTCGAGGACAAGCGCGGGCGGCACGTGCATCCAAGTACGCTCGATGAAGCTGCCTACATCGTCCGTACTGAAGCTCCCGCCGTTCGCGTGTTGCTGAAAATTGCTCAACGCCTGGTTGAAGATCGTCATCCGGTCTGCCGACTGCTCCGGTCCAACGTTCAAGAGCAGATCGGCTGCTGCTGCGAAAGGATACTGCTTAGCATCCGTGAGCTGCGAGAGCATCGCCTCCGCTCGCGGCACGTTTTTTTTCTCAACGTAATGCTTGACCAACTCTGTGGCAATTCGCGTCCGCACCGGCTCTGTGGCGCGTGGCAGCAATTCTTCAGCCTCCGCGATCTTCTCTTTCTTGATCATCTCCGAAAGCACTCGTTCTTGTATCCAGCTTTTAATGTCGCCAGCACTCCCGATGGGACCACATTGGTCGCGATCCGGAGGGTCCTCAATTGCTTCGGAAGCAACGAACGAATCTTTCGCCACGCTCTCTGACTTCTTGGGGTCAATGGGCACATACGCGTACGACGCTCGCCAAAGCACGAATGCCCGCATGTCAGCCTCAAGGCCTCCGGCTTCGGCCGCCACCGCTTTCAGCAGACGCAGTCCTTGTTCTTGTTGAGGAGTGAGCTTCGGTGGTGCTGCCTTTTGCTTCGCCTGGCCGGCAGTGTCCGGAGTGCCGCGCTTTGCTGCTGGAGCAGTCTGCGCCGCACACCAGGTCGCAATCAACGTGACGGCAATCCACATCAACCAACGTGCTGGTGACGAACACCGTGCCTTCCGAAATGCAATCTTCTCCATGGCCGTTTGCGAGGACAAGATCATAGAACGTCCAAACCAATACAAAAGTTCAATAAAGTTGAACATGCCCTACGGTTACCTCTGTGTAAATCTCAATTGACTTCCCGCTTGCTTTGCGGCGCTGAGAGCGGTAGCATGATTAGGTTCCCAGCGGCCATGCCCCCTGGCTGGCCTCCCGCGCCCACTGGCTCCAGGCGCTTAACGGACACAGATCAAGTTCCAGCCGAAATGGGTTTTTCCTCACGCTACGCGTTTTTGCGCAACGCAAGGTACTACCCAATAGAGGTGAGTTTTAGAGCCGTAAAATGAGTCCCCCTTCGAGCGGAGACTGAATAGGACTTACGAGAACAATATGAATGCAGGACCTGGACGCCCCTCCGGTGGAGGAGGGAGAAACAGGCGGCGGCGTGGTCGCCGTCCCCCTAGAGGCGGGAGTGGGAATCCCGCTGGCCGCGATCAACAACACGGTGGAGTTTACAGCGCGCCGATGGACCATAGTTACCGCGCCGCTTTGGCCGGCGGAGGTAACGGCGCGCGCCCCGGACGATCGAGGCCCGGCTTTGCCCCCAATTATCCGCAGCCCGAACCTGAGCCGCTGCCGGTTCGCGAGGACGCTACACCTCGCATTTTTGCCTTTGTGGATGAACTCTTCTTTCAGGCTAAAATCCAAGAAACCGCGCGCAAACTGAATGTGAAGGTCGAATTCCTCAAGACCGAACAAGAGCTGTCTGACCGGCTCAAGCAGAATGGCGACGAGAAGCCATCGCTGATCATCTTCGACCTGAACAGCTCCAGTGTGAAGCCGCTCACCCTGATTCCAAAGCTAAAAACTAAGTTGAAGAAGGGGACGTCAATTATCGGGTTCCTATCTCATGTGCAAGGCGATTTGAAGCTGAAGGCCCACGAAGCTGGATGCGACATGGTGGTGCCACGGTCAGCTTTCTCTCAGAACCTGCCGCAACTCCTGCGGAGGCATGGGGCGCCTGACGAGGAGATAGTGAACTAGAATTTCCCGTCGCCTAACTTGGGAAATGAAAATGGACGTCCTGGCGTGAACTGATTGCCGTGCCATCCAGAGTGGCTGGTTTGAAATGCCAGTTCCTTAAAGTCGTAATTACCTTCTCGTCAATATCCTCTTGCAGTGAATGCAGTAGTCGAGTCTCCGTCACGTTGCCTTGTTCATCAATCGTGACCTCGACAATTACGTCCCCCTGAAGTCCCCGCGGCAACTGCCACGGATAGATTGGCGGATCAGGAAACACTATGGGTAAAGCCGGTCTGGCCTCGATGCCCGACCCAGGCCCATGGTAGAGGGAGCCGTAAGGCACGCCGGACCGCGCCGAAGCGCTCACTTTCTCAGGCACTTCCTTCGGAGATTTGGGAGTTTGCTTGGCTCGAAACAGGAGTTGTTTCGAAACCGGCTTCAGATCTGCTGTTCGTGGAAAGTAAACCAGCGTATCCGACTGGCCACGCTGACCCCAAGCCACAGAGGAAGACTTCACAAATACTGGAGTGCGATGCAGCCACAAAAATAGGATGAGGCAGTGGAGTAGAAACGAAGCGAGGAGTGAGAGAGTGCTTCTCCGGCTACCATGCTTTGGGATATTGAACATATGGGGACTCCGTCGTCGCTCAACCTATCCTGGGGGCCAGCGCAGGTTCCGTCCACCAAGCAGATGTACGTGCAGATGGAAGACCGACTGTCCTGATCCCGGGCCGACGTTCAGTACTGTCCGGTAACTGTCCTCAATTTTTCTTTCGCGCGCGATTTTTGCCGCGACAAGATGACATCGCCCGATGATTTCTGCATCGCTCGGGGTCGCTTCTTTTAATCCAGGCAAATGCTTTTTGGGGATGATCAGCACGTGGGTAGGCGCCTTGGGATCGATGTCCTCAAAAGCATAGGTGTGCTCGTCTTCATAAACTTTTTTCGAAGGAATGTCACCGCTGATGATCTTGCAAAATAAACAATCATTCATTTCGGCACCGCAAAGTTGAGAAGACTCTTACAGCCAGGCCAATGACCAACGGCCGACAACTGTTTAATCCAGTCTTACCAGAAAGATTGCTCCTTCATTTGTCTTAGCGTCGCGCATCACTTCTTCTGCTCGGGCGCGCAGATCGTCTTTCACTCGGACCCGCACCCACCAGTCGCCTACCGGGCTGTTGAAGGTCAGAACTTTGGCGGTCCGATACCGCCGCGTCAGATGGCCGGCCAAGTCTCGCGCAGCCTCCTCTTTTTCAAACGCGCCAATCTGCACCGCCCAGCGGCCCCCGGTCACGATGGGTTCGGGAGTCTTCAGCACCTCTAGCCGGACCTGCGCCGTACCCTTTTGCACCAGGCCAATCTTCTTCGCCGCGGCCTGCGAAAGGTCGACGATGCGGCCCTCAATAAATGGTCCGCGGTCGGTGATTCGCACGATCGCGGAACTTCCAGTCGCAGTGTCGGTGACCCGCACGATAGAGCCGAGCGGAAGGGTGCGGTGCGCCGCGGTCATGGCATGCATGTCGTAGATCTCGCCATTCGACCCGCGGCGGTTGTGATAAGGAGCGCCATACCAGCTGGCGATGCCGGTTTCGACCAGCAAAGGCTTGGTGTCCGTGGCAATCTCAATAGCTTCCTGCGTCTCGAGAGGCTTCGTTTCGCCTGATTCCGTTGAAGGCTGCTGCCCGATGGGAGGCGCGGGAGGGACGGCCACAGTGACTTGCTTGTGCCCGCAGCCGGACAGCAAAAGAACCAATGTCACGAGCAGTAAGGGTACCTTCACTTGCGGGTCTGCGAATGCTGTTCGATGTAGTTCGCCAATTCGTGCAGCTTTTCCGCAGCCGTGCGGATGGCCTTGGTCGAGTGCTGCCGGACCGCCGGTACCACTTCGTCGTTGAGGTATTTGATGAACTCGGCAGCTTCCTTCTCCAGCCGTTCGGTGGTCTCTCCCACCGTCTTGTTCACGCGTGCGGACGTATCTTCGACCTTGCGGTTGAAATCGCTCATAGTGCTCCGAGTCCTCGTTCCACAAATTAACGACCATGGGTAGACCAAACCATTATTCCGTGCCGCATACTCAGGGGTCAATGAGGAACTCCACGAATTCGTCCCGTACCCGTCCGTCCCTGGGGAAGGAAGCTATTTGTACTATCGAACCAGAAAGCCCGGGTAAACTTTTCGCGCCATTTGCTAAAGAGTGAGCGAAGCATGGCGAGCAAAGTACAATCGGTTTAGCCTCGATCATGAAGTCCGCTGCTGATTCCGATTCCAGCCATCCACCGCAACTTCGCCGAGCGCTCATCGCATGGTATGGCAAGAATCAACGCGACCTGCCCTGGCGCAGGACACGCGATCCGTACCGCATTTGGATTTCGGAGGTTATGCTCCAGCAGACCCGAGTCGCCGCGGTCATTCTGCGCTACGCGGAATTTCTCAAGCGGTTCCCCTCGGTACAGAAACTCGCTTCCGCACGCGAGTCCTCTGTGCTGGCTGAATGGAGCGGTTTGGGTTATTACCGCCGAGCGCCCGCCGCCATCGCCAGCATTGCTTTCGACGAACCAGTCGCGGTTCTCGATGGCAATGTTGAGCGTGTACTGCGGCGTCTGCTCGGAGGCACGCCTGCCAGTCAGGAATTATGGAGCGCAGCCCAGCAGTTACTGGATCGCAGGCGGCCAGGCGACTTCAACCAGGCCATGATGGAGTTGGGAGCAACCGTCTGCCTGCCCGGTCAACCACAATGCTCCGAATGCCCAATCAGAAAATTCTGCCGAACACGCGGACGCGGTGACTCAGTAACCCGTAGATCCCTCCAGCAAAAACGCAAAATCACGTATGCTCTTGCCCGTTGCCAGGATTCGATTCTCTTGGTTCGAAGATCCAAGAGCCACAGCTTGATGCCCGGCATGTGGGAGTTGCCTGAACTCGCATCACCCACTGCTACCGACGAACTGTTATTTTCTATGAGACACTCAATCACTGTCACCGACTTCAAAGTGCAAGTCGTCAGGAGAAAGAACATTTTGGCGGCTAAGGGCGCGTGGGTTGGAATCTCCCGGTTGACTGGGCTGCCGCTGACGGGTTTGGCGCGCAAAATCCTTCGGACCGCTGGAATCATCCAATAAATCGCAGTTCAAGTGAGGCCGGCCATGAAATGGCTGAGTAATCTATTCGGAGGAAGACAGATGCAAGCCCTTGCGGCGGGAACGGTGGCCCCGCAATTTGAATTATCGGCAATGGAGGGGTCAAAATTCTCTCTGGCCCAGGCTCTCTCTCGCGGGCCGGTACTGGCGGTATTTTTCAAAGTTTCTTGTCCGGTTTGCCAGTACGCATTCCCTTATTTCCAGCGCATTCATAAGGCGTACGGCAGCGAGAAACTCAGCGTGGTTGGTATTTCGCAAAACGAGAAGCGAGACACGGCTGATTTCATGAAGCGATTTGGCGTCACCTTTCCCGTCCTGCTGGACGACACCAAAAAATTTCCGGTGTCGAATGCCTACGGGCTGACGAATGTTCCGACCGCCTTCTGGATTTCCGAAGATGGAATAATCGAAATCTCCAGCGTGGGATGGGTGCGAAAGGAATTTGAAGAGATCTGGCGGAAAGCCGCATTGGCGAACGGGGGCGCGCCCAAGACCGTCTTTCAGCCCGCCGAGCAGGTGGCGGACTTCCGCCCTGGTTGAGGGTCCAGGAACTAGCCCGCAGGTTGCGGGCAATAAGCTGTCAGCCAGCAGCTCTCAGCTTTCAGCATTGCGACCCACCGCTAGGGCTGATAGCTGATAGCTAATAGCTCTCCCAGCTTCCCGTAGAATATCCAGTTCTGCTCATCCCGGTTTCAGGAGTCCCACTGAATGCGAAAGACTGTTTTCGTAGTCATCCCCCTCGCTCTGGTCCTCACTTTCTCCATCGCACAAGCTGCTCGCAAAGCCGCACGTACTTCCAACGCATCAGCGCATCTTCCAAGCGTCGCGATTGCCGCTCTGGAGAAGATTGAGCCTGAGCACATCCGGGCGCACGTGCGATTCCTCTCGCACGATCTTCTTGAGGGCCGCGGTACCGGCCAGCGTGGCGGAGACATTGCTGCCGAATATATTGCGACTCAGTTCTGGCTCTACGGACTGAAGGCGGCCGGGGACAACGGAACTTTTTTCCAGAGAGTGCCCATGGTTGGAATCACGCCCGCGCCCGAGACGACCTTCGAACTCGCCCCCGCCAAGGGAGATGCCATGCAACTTAAGCCGCTCGATCAATACGTCGCCTATGACGAGACCCAGCGGCCTTCCGATGACATAGACACCGAGATCGTCTACGTGGGATACGGCATTGAAGCCCCAGAATACCAATGGGACGACTACAAGGGCGTGGACGTGCGCGGCAAAGCCCTGTTGATGCTGGTGAATGAGCCCTCCTCTGACGATCCCAATTTTTTCAAAGGCCGGGCGCTGACGTACTACGGCCGCTGGACATATAAGTATGAGGAGGCCGCGCGCAGGGGCGCAGTTGGAGCCATTCTGATTCACAAATCGGAGATGGCCAGTTATCCGTGGGAGGTAGTGCGCAATTCGAATTCCGGCGAGAAATCTTTTCTGAAGAGTGACGCGCCGCAGTTGAAGGCCGCTTCCTGGATCCAGTTGGACGTCGCCCGGCAACTGGCGCAAAAGTCCGGCATGGACCTCGACAAATTGATGGCCGACGCACAGTCGCGCAACTTCCGCCCAATGGCGCTTCCCGTCAAGCTGAAAGCACACATGGTGAGCAAAATCCGGCAAATATCGTCAAACAATGTCGTCGCTATGCTACCCGGCTCCGACCCAAAGCTTAAGAATGAAGCCGTCATCTACACGGCGCACTACGACCATTTGGGAATTCGCCCCGATATGCCCGGCGACAACATCTATAACGGCGCGCGCGACAATGCCACGGGTTGCGGGATCCTGCTCGAATTGGCGCGAGTGTTTGCACAGGCACCGGCTAGGCCGCGACGCTCGGTCCTGTTCGCCTCAGTGACCGCCGAAGAGCAAGGACTGCTCGGGTCAGAATATCTTGGCAAACATCCGCCCGTTCCGGCGAGCAAAATTTCCCTCGACCTTAATTTCGATGATGTGCCGCCGCTCGGCGAGCCACAAGAAGTAGAGGTTTCAGGCTCGGAGCGTACCGCGTTCTATCCAACCGTGGAGGCCATGGCACAAGAATTCCGTCTGGCGATCCGGCCCGATTCGCATCCCGAAGCCGGACACTTCTACCGCTCCGACCACTTCAGCCTGGCCCGCGTGGGCGTTCCCGCGTTCTCCGTCAACGAAGGAATGAAATACAAAGGCCACAACACCGATTGGGGCATGCAGCAGGCAGAAGAGTTCACCAACAAGCACTATCACCAGCCCAGTGACGAATACAGTCCCAGCATGGACTTCAGAGGTGATGCGGCGATCACGCGCTTTGGTTTTGCGCTGGGATGGGCAGCGGCGTCACAAGCGAAACTGATCGGCTGGCAGAGTGGTGATGAGTTTGAGAAGGCCCGGGTACAGAGCCAGGGCGCGCACTGAGTGACTTTGGGTGCGGGATATTCACTGGCGTAAACTCATTGATTGCGGCAGCTACACTGAAAACACACACTCGGTCTATGCATTCATTCGAGAAACCTGATTTCCCAAAGCTGCCGGGTAAACTTCAAGAAGACCTTAGTAGGATCACTCCCAGTGTGGATGGAGACCTGACCTATTGGCCTTGTGCGGCACGCTTGAAGGATGGGACAGTTCTCGTCTGCGTCTACGTCGTACCCGAGTTGCCTTACAGGCATTGGGGCGTTTATCCCCAGCAAGATCGTGGAAAGAGTTACATCTCAGTTGCGGATGTGGACGCTCTCGCCGAGAGTCCCAGGCGTCTGCCCGCGCGGTTCGCGAACAAGTTATACAAGAGTGGTGAATCTGGTATGGGACGCACAATCTTTACCGTTGTCTTTGCAGACGGCTTCCCGTCAAGCCTACGGTGCAGGCAACGCTGTCGATTTTATCCACTATCCAGAGGGTAAGACCTCGAGCGATGTCGTAGATGTCCTGCCCCATGAGGGGCGCACAGCGGAGCCAGTATCCAGCAGAATACTATTGGTGCCGATTCGCTGCTTGAGAAGAGCATCGTTTCCTGGCGTAAACGTCGCGATTTCACCAGCGGCCCTGTGCACGCTTCGAACGAGTTCTGGACCGACCCTGCTGGAACTTCGTCGCATCCTGACACGTATCTGAAATCAGGAGAAACTGTCATGGCCGCTTTCTTTCTCTGGTGCATTCTGTTCGTGCTGTGCTGGCCGCTGGCGCTGCTCGCGTTGGTGCTCTACCCAATCGTCTGGTTGCTGCTATTGCCTGCCGTTCCGCATTCTGGGCATTGCGGTTCACGGAGTGCTGGCACTGGTCTGGGCTGTAGTGATGCTGCCGGTCCGTCTGCTAAGCGCGCCCTTTCGCCTGGTGTAGCCTGGAAAAAACGGGGAGCCGCTTTTGGTGGAGCAGCGCTTCCAGCGCTGCAATATAAGTTCCCCCCTAAATTTGTCATCCCGAGCGGAGCTGAATGATTCGCAACGCGAATCATTTGCGGAGTCGAGGGACCTGCTGTTTGCCTGCTGCGCCTGAGATGCCTGCGTAGAAAAGCAGGTCCCTCGGCTTCGCTCAGGATGACAGAGTAAACGTAGAAAAGGGTGCGGCTGAAAGCCGTGCACTTTCAATTACAGCACTGAATGACTAGCTCTCCATACTCTTAAGGCCTGGGCTCAAAATCAGCGTTGGCTCGGTTGCGCGCTGCACGTCATCCGCCGTAAGCCCTGGCGCAATCTCTTCCAGCACCAGCCCTTCCAGCGTCACGCGGATGTATGCCAGTTCCGTCACAATCGTATCCACAACTTTGGCCCCAGTCAGCGGCAGAGTGCATTTCTTCAGAATCTTGGGCTGGCCTTCGCGCGTAGTGTGCTCCATGGCGACGATCACTCGCCGCGCGCTGGCCACCAGATCCATCGCCCCGCCCATACCTTTCACCATTTTTCCGGGAATCATCCAGTTGGCCAGATTGCCTTCTTCATCCACCTCCATCGCACCCAGCACGCTGAGGTCAATGTGGCCTCCGCGGATCATCGCGAACGAGTCGGCGCTGGAAAAATAAGCTGTGCCTGGCATCTCGCTCACGGTTTCTTTTCCTGCATTGATAAGGTCGGGATCTTCCTGGCCCTCGATCGGATAAGGCCCAATGCCCAGCATTCCGTTCTCGCTTTGAAGAACAACTTGAATCCCAGGAGGCACATGGTTAGCCACCAGCGTAGGCATTCCGATGCCCAGATTCACATAGAATCCATCACGCAACTCGCGAGCAATGCGCTTCACGATGCGGTCGCGTTTATCGAGGTCTTTGGAAGGCTTGAACATATCGTCATTCGTTGTTGGCGCCGTTCGCCCTTCGCGCTGTTGGTTGATGATCTTGGCCGACGACCAACGACGAACGACCAACGACGTCCTTAACTTTTCCTCAGCGTTCTTCTCTCGATCCGCCTCTCATACACTTCGCCCTGGAATATCCGTTTTACGTGAACGCTGGGAGTATGCACCATGTCGGGATCGAGTTCTCCGACTTCGACCAGGTGCTCCACTTCAGCAACCGTGACTTTCGCAGCAGTTGCCATCATGGGATTGAAATTTCGTGCCGTCTTGCGATAGACCAAATTTCCCCAGGTATCACCCTTCCAGGCTTTCACTAAGGCAAAGTCCGCTCTCAGCGCGTGTTCCATCACGTAGATGCGGCCATCGAATTCCCGCGTTTCTTTGTTGTCTGCGACTATTGTGCCGACACCGGTGGGCGTAAAAAAGGCAGGAATACCCGCGCCTCCCGCCCGAATGCGCTCAGAAAATGTCCCCTGTGGCACAAGTTGCAAATCAATTTTATTTTCCAGCACCATCTCCTCGAGCAGTTTATTTTCCCCGACATAGGTGCCGATGTGCCTGCGAATCTGGCCGGCAGCGAGCAGAAGTCCCATTCCGTATCCGTCCACGCCGACATTGTTGCTGATGGTGGTGAGGTTCTTTGTGCCCTTACGGACCAGCGCGCGAATCAAGTTTTCCGGAATACCACAGAGGCCAAAGCCGCCAATCATGATGGTCGCGCCATCGGGTATGTCGCGGACCGCTTCATCGGCGCTGGCAAGAACTTTATTCATAGCGTGGAAATTCTAATGCAAATTCACCACGAGGAGATATGAAGAAAAACAGATGTGAAATAAGTATATTAACGGCCCTTCTCTGTGCATCAGTGTCTCCGTGGTGAACGGTTCTTGAGCTTGTGCGCGCGCTCGAACTCCACCTCTAGCTCGCGGGTATCGAGGTTCTCGCGAAGGTGTGCCAGCCGCTGCTCCAACTTGAGCAGTGCGTCGGCGATACTCTTCTTGTTGGTGATCGCGATGTCGCGCCACATGGAATAGGGGCTTGCCGCAATTCGCGTCATTTCACGCAGCGCCCGCCCGCCGGATTCGAGCAAGGGGGCGTCTTCTCCGTATTCTTCGACCAGCGTTGCTGCGAGGGCCGTCGCGAGCATTTGCGGAACGTGGCTGATCCAGGTGCAGAGCTGATCGTGCTCGTTCGCATCGAGGACGGCAATTGTAACGCCCAGCTTCTTCAGCCACGCAAGATATTCCGCAATTATCCCAGCTTTTAGTGTCTGTCCCGGCGAAGGAGTCAAGAACCAGACTGCCCCGCGAAAAAGATCAGGGTCGGCAAACTTGATTCCCTGATTTTCTTTTCCCGCCATAGGATGGCCAGCGAGAAAGCGTTGCGAGGCATTCTTGCCAAAGGCCTTTTGTGCACTCGCAACAATCCCCACTTTCGCGCTTCCAACGTCGGTCAGCAGAGTGTTCGAGGAGAGATGCGGCGCCAGCCGCTCAATCAATTCTATGATCCCGCCAACCGGCGTTGCGAGCACAACCAACTCGCTGCCGCGACAAGCTTGAATCGGATCGGAGATACCTTGATGAATAGCGCCGATTTGCTTTGCACGCGCAAGAACCGTGGCACGATCGCATCCGATAGTCTTTCCCGGGAAGCCGTTCTTTCTGAGCGCCAACCCAAGGGAGCCGCCGATGAGGCCGGTTCCGACAATAGTGATCTGGCGAATTCGCTGTCCACCTGGCGGCTTCCGCGATCGAGTCATGGAAGTTGCCTACGCGATTGTCCTTCCCACCGCAGGCGCAATCATCCGCAGCTGATCCATCAGCTCGGCGAACTGCTGCGGATAGAGCGATTGCGCTCCGTCGGAGAGCGCCTTGTCGGGGTCGTGATGAACTTCGATCAGCAGCGCATCGGCGCCGGCGGCAATCGAAGCCCTGGCCATCGGAGCGACCTTGTCTCGGCGCCCGGTTCCGTGCGAAGGGTCTGATGCAATCGGCAGGTGCGACAGCTTGTGCACCACCGGAATGGCGGAAATGTCCATGGTGTTTCGCGTGTAAGTTTCAAACGTGCGAATGCCGCGCTCGCACACAATAATGTTGTAATTGCCGCCCGCCATGATGTATTCGGCGGAGAGCAGCAGTTCCTCCAGCGTAGCTGCGATGCCGCGCTTCAACAAAATCGGCGACTTCAGTTTCCCCAGTTCGCGCAGCAGATTGAAATTCTGCATGTTGCGCGCCCCTACTTGCAGGATGTCCACGTACGGGAGCATGATCTCGATCTGTGAAATCTCCATTACTTCGCTGATGACCAGCAGGTTGTGCTTGTCCCCCGCTTCGCGCAGCAGTTTGAGCGCCTCCAGGCCCAATCCCTGGAACGAATACGGCGAACTGCGAGGTTTGAATGCGCCGCCACGCAAGCCGCGCGCTCCGGCTTTTGCGATCTGTTCGGCGACGGTGAACAACTGGCTGCGTGATTCGACCGAGCACGGCCCTGCCATCACGACCACGTCGTTGCCGCCGACCTTCACTCCGTTAGCAAACTCAATTACCGTGCCCTGGGGGCGGAAGCTGCGCCCAGCGAGCTTGTAGGGCGCGCTGATGCGATGGACTTCCATCACCCCGCTGAGAACTTCCAGGTTGCGCGTGTCAAAATCAGCGCGCGAACCCACAGCCGCGAGAATGGTCTGACGCTCGCCGGTGGTCCGGTGGACAGAGAACCCCATCTCAATCAGGTGCTCAACCACCACCTGGATTTGGTCTTCAGTTGCGGTTTCTTGCATTGCGACGATCATAAGAGAGCTATTAGCTATTAGCTTTCAGCTATCAGTCGTCAGCTTGCAGCGTGAACTGAAAGCTGATGGCTGATAGCGGAGAGCGGATTTAGTCATTTACCTCCGGATCTAATTCTGTCTCGCCCAAACCATCTCCTGCCACAGCCTGTTCTGGCGCAATCTCTTCCCGCTGAATTTGCCGCATCACGTCCATGATTCGCTCGTAGATGCGTTGCAGGTCGCGGTCTGGCAGCGGACCACGGTTTGCGCTACGCGCGTTTGCGAACACGGCGCGCTCACGGTCGGGCTCGTAAATCGGCATTCCCGCGTCACGTTTTAATTTGCCGATCTCGTGAGCAGCGTGGGCACGCTGGCTGAGCAAATCCACCAGCTTGCCATCAATCTCATCAATTTTCTTTCGCCAGTCTGCGATGTCCATGAAAGAAAGTTCTCAGTTTCAGCCATCGGCTCTCAGCCAAATCGGTGCTGTATTTTCAGTCCGCTCCGCCTACGCGAAGAGTATGGGAGTTTCTTGCTGACTGCTGATAGCTGCCGACTGTGAGCTGTTTTATGAATTGTGCCACAGAAGCCGCTTCGCTGCCCGGACTACGCTCGATCAACTGTACAATTGCGCTGCCCACAACCGCGGCATCAGCATATTTGCCTACTGACGCAAACTGCTCTGGCGCCGAGATCCCGAACCCAACTGCAATCGGCAACTTCGTCAATTTCCGCAGCCGCTGCACCAGTTTCTGCGCGTCTTCTGGCAATTCCTTGCGCGCCCCTGTCACACCGGTTCGGGAAACCGCATACACGAATCCAGTGGAGGCATCGGCAATTCTCTTCAGCCGCTCATCAGTGCTGGTGGGCGCGGCTAAGAACACAGTCGCAAGATCCAGCTTACGCATGTGGCGTAAATACTCGCCTGCTTCCTCTACCGGTAAGTCGGTGATCAGCGCGCCGTCAACTCCCGCATCGGCAGCACGCGCGGCAAACTTCTCCAGCCCCATCCGCAGCACCGGATTCAGATAAGAGAACACAATCAGTCCCGTCTGGCTCTCCCATCTTATTTCTGCCGCCAGCTTGAGAACTTGCTCCAGCGATACCCCATTTCGCAACGCTCTCTCGCTCGCCCGCTGAATCACCGGTCCGTCGGCCACCGGATCGCTGAAGGGTACCCCGAGTTCGATCACCTCCGCGCCAGCAGCATTCGCCGCCAATGCGACCTCGCGCGTGGTGCGAAGATCAGGGTCGCCACAGGTGACGTATGCGACCAGAGCGGGTTTTCGGTCGAAGCGTAAAGTCATGCGAAATTATTTGGGAAAAACTGCTCTGTGCTGGTCCTGAGCCTCCACCCAAGAAAGCCAGGATTTGGTTACGGGAGGCCGGAAATGTGGCAGAAGCAGCCCGCCATCCTTGTACCACTGATATGCAGCCGGACCAACCCAGTCGCCCAGCACGGTGTCCCTGACGAAATTCTTGCGAATCCATCGAACGAGCGCGTTGTACCAACTTTCGAGCTCTTTCCCTGAGTTTTCAAATTGCGCCCACACCCGACCTTGGGTGAGCGCCGGCCTTCCGTTCCACTCCTCCTGAACTGGCGAAGGATACCAAAACTCGATCACGGGTAAGGAATAGTCAATGCCATAGTATGACGCCGCCGTGTCTGGCTCTACTCGAACGAATTTTCTTTGAAGGGTTGGAAGAACGGCTTGGTTCCACAGGCAGTAGGTTCCCCCTCGTTCCCAGGGTCTCTGCGCCTCCTGGATCGTTTCAGACTTGGATGACCGTTCCACAACGATCACAGGATCTCGGTGATGAACGAATTCAAGAAATTCCCCGCAATCCTCCCCGAGCATGTGAAATCGCGTCTGTCTTCCCATACAAACTTCATACTTGCATCGAGCGAGTAGTTGTAAATCAATCCAGTTTCAGGTTTTCCCGTAGAATTCCAATGTCCTTATCCCCGCGCCCCGAAACATTCACGACCACAATCTCAGACTTCTTCATCCCCGGCACTCGCTTCACCACTTCCGCTACCGCATGTGCGGACTCAAGCGCAGGAATGATTCCCTCAGTTTGCGCCAACAGTTTGCACGCATCCAGAGCCTCAGCATCAGATGCTGCCACGTATTCCGCTCTCCCGGTGTCGTTCAGCCAGGCATGCTCCGGGCCGATTGAAGGATAGTCAAGTCCGGCAGAAACCGAATGTGTGGTCGCGATTTGTCCGGCTTCGTCCTGCAACACATACGAAAAGGTACCCTGCAGCACGCCCGGCATTCCGCCGCGAAAGCGCGCCGCATGATCGCCCAATTTCTCTCCGCGTCCACCTGCTTCCACTCCGATCAGCTTCACTTTCTTGTCACCGATGAAGTCATGGAAAATTCCAATCGAATTCGATCCGCCGCCAACACATGCGATGATCGCCGCCGGCAACTTTCCTTCGGCTTTCATGATCTGCGCGCGCGTCTCGCGTCCTATCACCGTATGAAAATCCCGCACCATTGCCGGATAGGGATGCGCACCCAACACGCTGCCGAGCAGATAGTGCGTCGTGCGCACGTTCGTCACCCAATCGCGCATGGCTTCGTTGATCGCATCTTTCAAAGTGCGCGAGCCGGCTTCCACGCCGCGAACTTCCGCTCCCAGCAATCGCATGCGGAACACATTCAGCTCCTGCCGCCGCATGTCCTCGGTTCCCATATACACGACGCAATCAAAGCCAAATAGCGCACAGACGGTCGCTGTTGCCACTCCGTGCTGTCCTGCCCCGGTTTCAGCGACGACTCGGTGCTTCCCCATGCGCTCGACCAGTAGCGCCTGTCCAATACAGTTATTGATTTTGTGCGCGCCCGTGTGCAGCAGGTCTTCGCGTTTCAAGTAGATCTTCGCGCCGCCGAGTCTTTGTGTGAGCCGCTGTGCAAAAAATAGCGGGGTTGGCCTTCCGGCATAGGTTTTCAGCAGCTCGTTTAAGCGCGCTTTGAAACGAGGGTCACGCCTCGCTCTCTCATATTCGCGCTCCAGTTCTTCGAGCGCCGCCATCAGCGTTTCAGGGACGTAGCGGCCTCCCCAAGGACCAAAGCGGCCAGGCTGAGTGGCGGGCGCGGGTTTCGAAGCCGCATGTGTGACGCGCCTTTTCGAGATGGAAGCAGTCGCCATGGTCAATTCTTTACGCTCTCCGCACGGCTTGAACGAATGCTCTTACTTTCTCAGGATCTTTTTTCCCAGGACTTGCCTCAACTCCTGACGAGACATCCACTCCCCACGGCTTCAGGATATGGATTGCATCAGCGACATTGTCGGGAGTAAGCCCGCCAGCTACGACAACTTTCACGCTCTTACTCATGACTTCGACCAGCGGAGCAACTTTCTTCCAGTCGAATGTCTTTCCCGTGCCTCCAGGCTGCAATCGTGTGGACGAATCCAATAGAAAGGTGTCAACCGGATTTGCCCGTCGGCGCCTTCCCAGTCGCGATTGGTCCTCGGCCATTCGGGAGAAATCGGCCATCAAAGCTTTCAGCCGGTTGTCGTCTTGCAGCAACAATGTTACCGACAATGGAAGCAGCATCTTGACCGGCTCTAGAAAGCGGTCTGCCTCTCCTGCCGGCGCCGATGAAGTCCCAGAATTTTTCCGCAGTCGGCACTGCATTCCCGTGAGTCTGACCTCGTTAACAATCGCGACCAGATGTTCCTGAGAAAGATCAACAAAAACGCCAACTTTCTCCACCTTAGCCGGCAACTGGGCCACAATCTCGCGCGCAGTGGCAGCCTCGACGTTACGCGGGCTGCTCTCATGAAACACAAACCCCACAGCATCCGCGCCGGCTTCAACCGCAGTGAGCGCGTCTTCCAGGTTAGTGATGCCGCAAATCTTGACCCAAGTCATAAGAACCGTCGTTCTGTGTTGGCTTTTGGCCGTTGGCTAGAAGTCATCTAGCGCTCGATACCGGGGACGGCAGTTCTGCTAACAGATTCTTTAATGCCTCGCCGGGCGATGGTGCCTTCATCAAAGTCTCTCCGATCAGGAATGCTCTATAGCCTGCTGTCCTCAGCCGCGCGATGTCCGCTCTGCTCTCGATTCCACTTTCCGCGACTGCCAAGGTACGTCCTGGAAGCTGTTGCGCCAATCTGAAAAGGGTATCCAGATTTACTTTGAACGTCCGCAAGTCGCGGCTGTTAACGCCAATCAAATCGCATCCTGCATCGAGAGCCCGCCGCAACTCCTCTTCATCATGTACTTCGCACAGGACATCGAGTCCATGCTCGCCCGCCCGCCGCGCCAATGCCGTGAGTTCCTCTTGTTGAAGCGCCGCCGCGATCAGCAGCACCGCATCGGCGCAATTCGCCCGCGCCTCGAGAAGCTGAAATTCGTCAACCATGAAATCCTTGCGCAAGCAGGGAAGCCGCGTGTTTGCGGAAGCGGTCCTGAGGTTCGCCAGCGATCCTTGGAAAAACTCTTCATCTGTCAGCACTGAGAGCGCGGCAGCACCGGCTTGCTCCAACTCCCGCGCCAGCTTTGCGGGATCAAAATCCTTCCGGATCAGGCCTCGCGATGGCGACGCCTTCTTCAGTTCCGCAATGATCGCAATTCCCGTCCCGCTAGCCGACTCCAGCGCCTTTCGGAATCCCCGCGGGACGTGCGCCGCAGCCAACCTCTCCAGTTCGCGCAGGTCTGCTTTTGAGCGACACTCAACCACTCTCCGCCGTGTGGCGGCGACCATGTCTGCCAAAACGGTCATGCCGAATTTATTGATTATACGGGAAGAGAATTCGGCAGTTATCGTGCGATGCCAAGCCCGGTCATTTTGGCAGATGCAGCCTGAAGCGTGTTTACGCTCTGGACTTGTGGCATGGCATCAATCACGTCATTTCGCCGCTGCAAGGCATGATCCGGATGCTTTATGGGCGAATAGAATGCGGGAGCCTTCGGCAGTCCCGCCAATAGCGCCGCTTCGGCTAAGCTGAGTTCATCTGGATTCTTATGGAAGAAATACTGTGAAGTCGCTTGCACACCGATCAAATTGTCTGCGAAATACGCGCGGTTGGCGTAAATCGTGAACAACTCTGCCCGCGAAAAATGCCGCTCCAGTTGTACCGCAGTCCGGATCTCGTCCAGATGGCGGTTGAGCGATTTGGAAGGTTCGCAGAACATTGTCCTACTGATTTGTGCGGACAACGTCGCCCGCTTAGCCGTCCCTTACCCGTGAATCGTTCATACATTGTGGTGAACAGGCCCGGATCGCTCTCGGCCACCTCCACTGCACTAAAGGCACTACGAAGATTTCCACCAACGGATTCGTACGGAATCGCGACCGATGCCGCCTTCAAACAGGGATCGGAAACCGACGTGGTGGCCGCAGGTGCAAACCGAGCGAGTGCGCTGGTGTCAGGCAGACCTCGTGAGTACAGGAAAATCCAGGCAAAAGCCGTGACTAAAAGAAACGCGACCAGGCCTATGCAAAAAAGGAATATTTTGAGCAACGCGCGCATTGAGGATGCCCCGCACGATCAGCAGTCTTAAGCCGTCGCCCCGAACCGCACTGACACCAACTTCGACACGCCCGGCTCCTGCATGGTGACGCCGTACAGAACCGGCGCGATGCTCATCGTCTTCTTGCTATGGGTGATGAGCACAAACTGCGTCTGCACGCTCATTTCGTTCACCAAGTCGGTGAACCGGCCGATGTTGGCTTCGTCGAGCGGCGCGTCCACCTCGTCCAGAATGCAGAACGGGCTGGGCTGATACTGGAAGATACCCACCAGAAGGGCCAGAGCAGTCATAGCCTTCTCGCCACCTGACAACAGCAGCACATTCTGCAAACGCTTGCCGGGAGGCGAGGCGACCACGTCAATGCCGCTCTCCGCGCTGTTCTCCACGTCGGTCAGGCGCATGAAAGCATTCCCGCCGCCAAAAAGCTTGCCGAAGGTGACCCGGAAATTCTCGTTGATCTTGTGGAACGCCTCCTCGAACTTCTGCCGGGAAAATATGTCAATCTCTTTGATGGTCGACTGCGTGTTCTCGATGGAGTCCAGCAGATCTTTACGCTGTGTTTCGAGAAACACGTGACGCTCGGCCGTTTCCTTGTACTCCTCAAGCGCCATCATGTTGACCGGCCCCATGGCCTCGAGGCGGGCACGCATTTCCTGGCAAGCTTGTTCTTCAATTCCGAGTTCCTCGCCGAAGACGCGGGGCAGAGTGGAATCGGCCATCAACTCGGCGCGTTGCACACTCAATTCGTTGATGCAGGTTTGCGCCAGATATTCCGCGTCCGATTGGAGCTTTACCGCAGTGGTTGAGAGCTCTGCTTTGCGGTCGCGCGATGCATCCAGCACCCGCCGGGCTTCGCGCAAAAGTGTATCGAGTTCCGTCAGTCGTGCACGAGCCTGCTCAGATTCGAACTGCAGCAGCCCTTCGCGGACTTCACAAGCATTTCGCTCCGCTTCGAAATCCGCCAGTTTTTCTGCGATGGCCATGTTCTCCAGTGCTCGCTGCGCCTTCTCAGCTCCTGCGGATTCGATCTGCGACATGAGGGAATTCACCCGCGCCTGCATCTCGGAGACAAGTTGGGTCAGTCTTGCAAGCACTGACGCTGCGGAACGATGCCGTTCTTCGAGCGTTGCCACCCGCGCCTTGCGTTCGGTGACCGATTGCGCAGCCAGGTCTCGATTTTCACGAAGCAATACCAGCTTGTCATGCGCCGACGCCGCAGCCTGCTCAAGTTCGGCGCGCATGGTTTCAGTCGAAGCGATCTCCGCTTGGCGCATGTTCACGATATTTTCCTGCGCCGCGCGTTCCCCTGCCAGACGGGCCAGTTCCCGCTCGCAAATAACGCAGCGCTCGCGCACCCGTGCCATCTCGGAATCCATCTGTCGCAACGCGTGCCCGGAAGTCATCGCCTGCTTATCGGACTCACGTTTTTCCGCCTCCATCCGCTCGAGCAGAGAAGTCAGATCTTTGATTTCGTGGCCAAGGTTGAGGGCGCGTGTCTCTTCATGACGGAGCGCCTGCTCAAGCTCTCCCATCAGCCGTAGCACGTCGCGCAACTCGCGCTTCATGGAAAGCGGCCCCTCGGCCCGCTGTTTGCCCCCAGTGACAGTCACGTTGTGGAAGCATTCTCCGCTCCTCGACAGGAAGAACGCGTCGGGATTTTCCAGCGCTAGATCGCGAGCAAATTGCGGATCGGCAACAATGTAACCGTCGCGCAACTTCGGCAAAATCACTTCCAGAGATTTTCCGAAGCCATCGAGCACGCGAATGGTGTGCTTCAGCGGAAGAATAGAATCGTTCGGAGGCGCGGGGCTTTCCTCTGGAACCACAAATGAGAAACGAGCCTGGGAGTCCTCGGGATGCACGAGGAAGGTCGCGCGGCCATCAACATTCGTGCGCAACAGGCGGAGCCCTTCGTCGGCTGCATCCCACGACTTGACCACGATGTAGTTCAGCTCATCGCGCAAGAAATCTTCTACGACGCCCTCGAATCGCGGATCAACTTCCAGGAAATCGGCAAGGACTCCGACTGGAGCGAGTCCACCCTGCAAACCTCCAGACTGAAAAAGCCGTCGCACCGATTCGGTGGAATAGCCATGCTCGGCGATCACAGCTTCGAGCGATCCTCGCTTGCCTAGCGCCGTAGCGTACTCGGAACGCAAACCGTCCAGATGGTTTTTTGATTCCGTCTCCTGACATCTGCGGAGTTCAAGCAGTTCGCGAGTTTGCTTGATTTCTTCGGTCAAAGCCGACACTCGCTGCGACAGCGATTCAAACTCGATCGCGAGTTGTCCTCGTTCGCCGCCGAAAGTTTCGGCCTGAGCGCGGGCCGCAGCCATCTCCGACTGTAGCCGCTGCGCTTCACGGTCCGCCGAAGCCATGCGCTCTTCAGCTTGAGTGAGCTGATTGCGCAGATTGGAAAGGGAAGCGACCGATTCCAGAATCGAAATGCGAGATTGCTCCTGCTGCTGTTCAAGGTCTGCCAGCGCGCCTGCCGCTGAGGACGCCTGTTGCTGGCTGGCTTCGAGTTCCTGTTGGGCCGCAGCCAGATCAGCTGCAGCGGATTCCAAAGACAGGTGGTTCGCGTTCAATTCTTCTTCGAGTGCAGTCAAACGCACGCGGGCCTGCCCTAATTCAGCTTCCGATGAAGCTGCGCGAAGCGTGAGTTCGTTGCACCGTTCTTCATTGTGACGGCGCTGCGACAGATTGCGGTCGACTTCAATCTTGATGTCACTCATCCGGCCGCTATTCTCGCGAATTTCTGTTTCGATGGCGTATCCGCGCTGGGTGCGTTCGCCTAGTTCGATTTCCATTTCCTGCAAAGCGGCAGTCTGATGGCGCATTTCTTCTGACACGGCATTAATCTGCGAATCCAGCTCCGCGCTTTGCTGATCAAATTGCGCAAACTTGCTGGCCACAACCAGACGAAGTTTTGCCCGCATCTCGTCGCGCAGACGGGCGTATCGTTCAGCCTTCGACGCTTGCCGCTTCAGCGAATTCATCTGCCGCGTGACTTCTTCGAAGATGTCGTTGATGCGGGCTAGATTCTGTTTGGCATCTTCAAGCCGCGCTTCGGCTAGCCGCTTTTTCGTTTTGAATTTCGTGACCCCTGCCGCCTCCTCGATGATTGCGCGCCTGTCCGTCGGGCGGCTGCTCAGAATTTGTCCAATGCGTCCCTGCTCGATGAGCGCGTAAGACTCCGGCCCCAGACCGGTGCCCATGAACAGCTCTTGAATGTCGCGCAGGCGACAGAGCTTTCCATTCAGCAAATATTCACTGTCCCCGGAGCGGAACAGGCGCCGAGTAACGACGATTTCTCCAGTGCGAAACTGTTGCTGGTTGAATTTGCGTCGGCGGATCTTAAGAACCACCTGCGGTACGCTGGCACTGGCGGAGGCGGCCGACGGCGCGAATGGCACGACGTTATGTGCGAACATTGGTTCGTCGTCGGGGAAGGCCATCGCCACCATTTTTATCTTGGATCGCGGAGTCTCGACTTCATCAATCTGTCCTGGCTGGTTCTCTTCCGTGATGCGCTCCACTTCCTCCGCCGCGCGCGCTCGGATCCCCGCCTCATCCCAATCCTCAACCGGCATTTCCTCCTGCAAGTCCAACTCAGTCGGATCATTCTTGTCCGCGCCGTCGTACTGCTCGGGATCAATCAGCATGAGCGAAACTTCAGCCATACCGGTCGGTTTGCGATCTCGCGTCCCGGCAAAGATGACGTCTTCCATGCGTGAGCCGCGCAAGGTCTTAGCCGACTGCTCGCCGAGCACCCACGAGATGGCGTCGGCAATATTCGACTTTCCGCACCCGTTCGGCCCGATGATGGCCGCCACGCCATCGCCGAGAAACTTAAGCTCGGTGCGGTCGCAAAACGACTTGAATCCGAGAATTTGGAGCTTCTTTAGTTTGAGCAACTTGCTACTCCTTCTCTGCAGCTCTCAAAGCCTGTCCATCCCGAGCGGAGTCGAGGAACTGCCCGTCCATCGTGTTTACCATTCAGATGCCTCCCACGGTTCGCTCCAAAAAGAACCGTCCCAGGCTGGATAGGGCGGGCACAAATTAGAGCTACTGTACCGACGAAATCGCTCCGGGGTCAAGTAATAAAACACCATATCTTGTGGGTAACTCGCCCAAACCACGTCATTTGGACGTCGTTATGGAATCTTAGCTTGTTTAGGGCACGGATCAGAAAGGAGGGGACAATCGCGAGAGCGAAACCAGCCTAGCGCAGGTTGGGATCTGAAACAACCGAAAAGAAGCCCCAGATTTACGGTCGGATCTCCACGGGTGTTCCGTTATCTACCGACCGCCAGATCTCGTGCCGCGACCGCAAGCTGACAGTCCACGACCTTATACTCGTTTCATGCCTCCCGAAACAGATCTCCTGACCCCGCTGCGGCGTTACTGGGGGTACGATTCGTTTCGTCCTTTACAGGAGAACATCGTGCGCAGCTTGCTCGGAGGCCGCGACACCTGTGTGGTCATGCCCACCGGGGGCGGCAAATCTCTGTGCTACCAATTGCCGGCGCTCGTCCTGGGACAAACTGCGGTAGTGATCTCACCCTTGATCGCCCTGATGCAGGACCAGGCGGCGCAGTTGGCGCAAATGGGGATTCCGGCAGCAGTGCTGAACAGCACTCTTCCAGCGGGAGAGCAGTCGGCGGTCATCGACAAGGCGCGGCAGGGCGAATACCGGTTGCTTTATCTTTCTCCCGAACGACTGTCGCGCGAAGACACGATTGGCTGGCTGCAAGCGGTGCCCATCGCGTTTTTCGCCATTGACGAAGCCCACTGCATCTCGGAGTGGGGACACGAGTTCCGTCCCGAGTACCGGCAGTTGAACCGGTTGCGCACTCATTTTCCAGCGCGCCCGATCGCAGCCTTTACTGCCAGCGCAACCCAGCGGGTGCGGCACGATATTCTTCGTCAGCTTCAACTGCGCGAGCCCCACAAATACATTGCCAGCTTTCATCGCTCGAATCTGAGGTATGTGGCCAGGGAATGCGCGAGTGGCGAGCAGCCGGGCCTGCTGATCAGCGCACTGCGCAGTTACGCAGGCAGCAACGTCATTGTGTATGCGCCGACGATCATGCGTGTGGAAGAAACAGTAGATTTCCTTGAGGAGCAGGGGATTCCGGCGATCGCGTATCACGGCAAGATGGAAACGAATACCAGAAAGCGTAACCAGGAGCGCTGGATGTCGGACGAAGTGCGCGTGCTGGTGGGAACGATTGCCTTCGGATTAGGTATCAACAAAGCAGCGGTGCGGGCAGTGATCCATCTTTCGTTGCCCAAATCCATCGAGCAGTATTACCAGGAGGCAGGCCGCGCCGGACGCGATGGCCAGCCCGCGGACTGCATTCTGCTATGGCAAAAGCGCGATACGGCGTTGCTGGCATATTTCATTGATCAGGTCACCGACCCGGCGGAGAAGGAACGGGCGTGGCAGCGCTATCACGCCATCCGGCGCTTTGCGGAATCGGAACAATGTCGGCATCGCCAAATTTGCGTGCATTTCGGGGAGACTCCGAAGTGGCACTCTTGCGCCGCCTGCGATGTGTGCGGCTCGGCCCCCGACTGGCTGCTGGAAACTGCTGAGACGGAGCGCCCGCAGACAACGAAAAAAACAAAGAAGACAAGGTTCGCGGCGAGTGCCGGCGCAGTAAGCGGACAGCAGGCCGAGTTTGCGGAAACAACCACTGATGTTGATCCCGAGTTGCGCGAGTACCTCCGCGAGTGGCGGCGGCTTACCGCGAAAGAGCAGAGTGTCCCCGCTTTCGTGGTGATGCACGACACTACCCTGGAGCAGCTCTGCCAGAAGCAGCCGGGCTCGATTCCCGAGCTTTTGTGCGTCTCCGGATTTGGCGAGCGTAAGGCCGAGATGTATGGCCAGCAGATCTTCGCGGCGCTGGAACGTTTTCGCAACGGAGCAAGAGCCAGCGCATTGTCGGAGAAAAAGTCACGTCCGGCGGAGGAAACGGTCCGACTGCTGGAGGAAGGAAACAGCTTCGATGATATTGCAAAGATTCGTGGGCGGCAGTTGGCTACCGTGATCAGTGCCGTAGCTGATCTCGTGGAAAGAGGAGAGCTGGAATTTCAGCCAGGATGGTTAAGTGAAGAAAAGCGCACGCGAATCGAAGCGGCTTGCGCGCAATTCGGCGTGGAGCGGCTCCGTCCGATCAAAGATGCGTTGCCAGCGGAAGTCACCTTTGAGGAGATACGGTTAGTAGTGGCTCGCCTGCGGCGCCAGGCGTCCGCTGTTTCCGGCCCGATTTGAAAGGGCATGGCTTGCAGTCGTGCCCCTTCCCGACTGTCCTCTCATCAGAATTTCGCTTACACGACCACTGCAACGGCAGTCGTTTCGGCCCACGCCTGCCTAGTCGTGGTCGTGCTCGTCCCAATCGCGGTCGGTGTGCCAGCGGTGCTCGTGTTCATCCCACCACTGATGCCGCTCACTCCAGCAACGCTCCCGCGCGCTGTGCAATTCACGTCGCTCGTGATTTGCTTGTTTGCTGTGGCGTCCGTGTTTGTCGATTGCCTCGTGCAGTTCATGCTCCGCGTGAGCGACCCGCCGCTGACAGCGGTCTTGGTCTTCGGCCTGAAGGCGCGGCGCTACGGCGGAAAGTAGAAACGCTGCGACAGTGACTAGTGCGAGAAGCGATTTTCTGACAGTATTCATTGATGGCCTCCGGTGGTAGTCCCAACAACGTGCGAGGTCGTGCAGCACATGATCGCGACTGACTATTTCGGTGTCGAGCCGCTGCTTACCGACTCGGTTACTTTTTGCAGGAATCGCTGACCATCTTCAGGCTAGTGACGCGCAGATCGCCGGCTTCCTTGGCTTCTGCTTCCTTGCTTTCTTTCCCTTCCATCTTTTCTTCCTTGGCTTCCTCCGCCTTGGTTTCATGGTGACGGACGCCGGTAACGGTCACCGTGTGGCCGACGTGCTCGTCCAGTTTGACGGTCTTGCTGCGCAGTTCCCAGGCCTTGCCATTCTCACCCGTGATTGCAAATTCATCCGCCGAGTCACCCTTCTGCAGGCAGCCGGTCACAGTTACCTTATGGTGCACGGGCTTGGCAGCAGGCGTTGCGGGTGCAGCAGTCTCCTGCGCCAGGAGCGCGACCGGGCAGAGGCTAATAAACGACGCTGCAACCAACCAAAATGAAGCTTTCGCGATGTTATGGAACATATGGGTTCCTCCTCAGTTTTTTGTTCTTTGAACCACTTTTAGTAGGGTTCCCAAACTGCTACGAGTACTCAGCGTGCAGATTTCCAACCAACACTCGGATGACATAAAGCGGTTTTTCGTTGTTCACGCCAACCGACGAACTGCCCGCGCTGGCATCCTAGAAGCCACGAATAAGCCCGTCTGTTCAATTTTGGACCCATTGCTATTGGGAACGGCGCGGCTTCTCAGCCGTGGCCTTCCCGATTTGCACTTTATTCATGGACGGGGGAGCAGAGCTTCAAGGCCTGCATGAAAGGGCGTGAAATATGCGGGCTTCAAGCCCCTGGGGTGCTCCCCCTGACGCTGACATAAAGTACCTCGGCGGGTTGAAGCCTGCAATTCATCTTCGCTGCCGCAATGCAGGGCTGGAAGCCCTGCTCCACCCTCTCGCTCAAGCAAACACCGCGCTTCCTGAAATCGGCGAAGCCCCACGGCATACTCGCCGCCTACGTCTGTCTTGATGTCCGCGGCTGTGACCGGTGAACATTCTCTTCAGTTCTTTCCGAAATCGGGAAGCACCGACAAAGGCAAGAGCCCCGCCTTTTCTACTACGCTCAGGGCAGGCTCTGTCTCTGCAGAGAACGCAGAGACCAGGACGGGGCACCCTCGGAATCGATCATCTCGAACTCGTGGATACGGACCAACAAGCAAGTCGGAGCATTCCGTGGCAGGGTGATCGAAATGCGAGTAGGATTCGAGGTGCGAGAAACCGTCGCGATGTTCCGGCGAATCCTCGACGGCTTCGCCGAATGGGTTAGACCCGAGCCCGCACCTCCGCAGGTCGCACCTCCCGAACCAAGCGTTGAATTCTCACATCCGAAAAACGCTGAACTATTTACATTGCTCAAGCGTTGGTGGTTCGAGAGTTCGACAAGGTCTGAGGGCGAGTACCTGCGGGTTCACCCAGACTTAATAGAACGCTTCCGCAATCTTGCCGCGACGAGCAACGTGAGGCAGGGGGCTGTGTACCTGCGTGCCGTCACCGCAAACCAATCGGGACTGATCTTCGCATGGGCAACAGGCATGAACGGAATCTTCCTCAGATTGCCACGACAACTGCAACAGGCAGCGATTCAGGAAGGCGGTCGATTTGATCCAACGTATGGACAGGAGTGGATCGAGTTCAATGCCTGGGGACGATCGGAAAATAGCTCAGAGTGGGAGCGGGTTCTCAAGCGATGGATTCAGATTGCATATCAGGACAGCCTCAATCTTAAAGCCGACAGCTGAGAGCCTCCTTCAAAACGCATTAATCCCGGTCACGCTCTGGCCCAATGATCAGTGTATGGATCTTATGGCCACCCCCGTAGGTTTTTCCTGACTCCAGGTTGGCCATGTGGCGGAAGATGGGATACTCGTCGGCTACGCTGTTGGCGCCAGAACGTCGCGCGAGAGGCGGGCGGAATCGATCGCGGCGGTTGCTACCTTGACATCGCCGCTCTCTTGGCTACGATTAAGAACAGCGGCGGTGAGTACGAGGGTAAGCCATGAACATCGAAATCCGCGATGCGGAGTTGGAAGCGCGAATCCAGAAGCAACTCGAAGCTACCGGTTCCGGCAGCGTTGAGGAAGTGTTGCTTCACTTGCTTGAGACTCAGGAGGAGCAGGATCGCTGGCTCGCGGAAAATCGCGAGGTGATCCACGTGAAGATCAGATGCGGTATCGAACAACTCGACCGCGGTCAAGGAATCCCCGAAGATCAGTTGGACGATTACCTGGCGAGATTGAAGGCCAAGCCTGAATGAGCTCGCGGTACTTGCTTGCGCCAGAAGCTGCGCTCGATCTCGTTCAAATTTGGCGTTACATCAAACGACAAACCGCGGTTGCGGTGGCCGACCGGGTTGAATCCGTCATTCGCGACCGGATCGGGTTTCTGGCGCAGTCGCCTGGGGCTGGACACTGGCGCAAAGATTTGACGAGCTAAAAGCTAAAAGCGTAAGAGCTGCCCCTCAAAACGCGTCAATCCCCGTCACACTCTGTCCAATGATCAGCGTGTGGATGTCGTGGGTGCCCTCGTAGGTTTTTACTGACTCCAGGTTGGCCATGTGACGGAAGATGGGGTACTCGTCGGCGACGCCGTTAGCGCCGAGGATGTCGCGGGACAGGCGGGCGCACTCGAGGGCCATCCAGACGTTGTTTCGCTTGGCCATGGAAATGTGCTGGTGCTGGGCCTTGTCCTGATCTTTGAGCCGGCCGACTTGCAGCACCAGCAACTGCGCCTTGGTGATCTCGGTAATCATCCACGCCAGCTTTTCCTGTACCAGTTGGTGCGAGGCGATGGGCTGGTCGTGGAATTGTTTGCGAAAAAGCGAATACTGCAGCGCGCAATCGTAGCAGGCCATGGCCGCGCCCACCGCTCCCCAAGCAATTCCGTAACGGGCTTGATTGAGACACATCAGGGGAGACTTCAGGCCTCCACTTTTCGGCAGCAAGTTGGACGCGGGGATGCGCACGTCCTGCAACGAGAGGCTCGACGTCACCGACGCTCGCAGCGACCACTTGCCGTGAATATCTTCGGCGCGGAATCCGGGGCGGTCGGTTTCGACCAGAAATCCGCGAATCGAACCTGCGTCGTTGGGATCGCCGGAATCGTCAGTCTTGGCCCAGATCACGGCCACGTCAGCGATCGATCCTGACGTGATCCACATCTTCTCGCCGTTCAGAACGTATTCGTTACCGACCTTACGCGCTCGGGTTCTCATGCCGCCGGGGTTTGAGCCGAAATCCGGCTCGGTGAGGCCAAAGCATCCGAGCTTGTCGCCACTTTGCAGCGCGGGCAGCCAGGTTTGTTTCTGCTCGTCGCTGCCCAAGGCGTAAATGGGATACATTACCAGCGCTGACTGCACGCTCACAAACGACCGCACACCGGAGTCGCCGCGCTCCAGTTCCTGCGTGACCAGGCCATATTCCACATTCGACATTCCGGCGCAGCCATAGCCCTTCAGGCTGGCGCCGAAGAAGCCGAGTTCGCCCATAGACTTGACCAGTTCGCGGGGAAAGCGCCCGGCGCGATTGCATTCTTCAATGATGGGGATGAGGTTGTCTTCGATGAACTTGCGGGCCGTGTCGCGGACCAGGCGTTCGTCGTCGGTGAGTAGAGTATCGAAGGCGATGAAGTCCACTCCGCGGAATTTAATGGCCATGAAAAAGCTCGATTCTGTTTCCGCTTGGCGGGCGAGGGCGCCCGGCCCCACACGCGCATTGCGGATCGGAAGGGAAACGTTTGACGTTAGCAGAGCTAGTGGGTCGGGTCAAACGTTGCATTTGCTGTTCTAGGGCTCTGAGCGAAGGTAACATCGGTTTACAACTCTTTTACATATACGATTCCGAGGAGAGTTGCCCGGTGCATCTATACTTATAGGCCACAAAATGAGTGTTGCTCCGAGAATCCGGATTACTATTTTAGGAGCGCTACTTTTGCTCGCGTTTCCGGCACTTGCCGCCGACGTCAGCTTTACCCTCCCCCCTCTTGACCACGGTTTTCAGCTTCTTTACAACTTGGACTTCGACCAGGCGCACAGCATCTTCTCCGCATGGGAGCAAAGCCATCCGGATGATCCGATGGGCCCGACTTGCGATGCCGCCGGTTTGCTGTTCTCGGAGTTTAACCGCTTGGGAGTACTGGAGTCCCAGTTCTTTGATCGATTTGAAAGCCGTCCGAGTCTGAATTCGGATCCGACAATCCGTGCGCGTTTTAACGTCGCGATCGAGAAAGCCCAGAGCATTGCCCGCGCCCAGCTGGCAAACAATCCTAAGAACCGCGACGCGCTCTTGGCAATGACTCTTACCAATGGACTGCAAGGCGACTATGCCTCGCTGATTGAGAAGCGAAATCTCGCCTCGCTACATTACACGAAGGAAGCCACGGCTTGGGGTGAGCAAACCCTGGCTGTCGATCCCAATTGTTACGACGCCCACATCGCCGGCGGCATTAGCAAATACATCATCGGGAGCATGGCGGCGCCAGTCCGCTGGATCGTGCGCCTGGGCGGGGTCTCCGGCGACAAGCAGGCTGGCATAAAAGAGCTGCAACTGACCGCCGCCCGCGGCCACTATCTGGCGCCCTTTGCCAATATTCTCCTGGCAATCGCCTACGTCCGAGAGCATGACAAGAAACACGCGCGAGAGTTGCTGGCGTCGTTGCGTGACCAGTTCCCGGCGAACCCGCTGTTTGCGCAAGAAATCGCCAGGCTGGATTCGGGACACTAAAAAGTCGGCTTGAGGCTCTAGGCTTCAGGCTTTAGGAAGAAAGCTGCTCTTGACCTTGAAGCCCACGCGCTTGAAGCCTAAAGGGTGAAGCCGATTTTTTTCACACTCCTTTAACACTTTCGAGCTAAATTCCTTGTGAGATTCGAGGGGAGGCGTCTGCTTTATACTGATTCAGGCAGCGCCGCCTGAGCATGCTCTCGAAGGCTGCCCAGCTCTGTTGTCTCTCCTCAGATTCAGTCATGGCCCGTGCCTCCGTTGACAATCCGGCTTATTACATCAACCGGGAGCTTTCCTGGCTGCAATTCAACCACCGTGTGCTCGAAGAGGCGCAGGATGAAAACAATCCTCTGCTGGAGAGACTGAAGTTTCTTTCTATCAGCGCCAGCAACCTGGACGAATTCTTCGAGGTGCGGGTCTCGGGATTGGTCCAGCAAATCGAAGACGGTTACACCGAAGCCGGACCTGACGGTCTCACGCTCCTCGAAGAGCGAGACTTGGTCTCCCAGGAACTGCACGCCTTCGTGGCTGAACAGTACCAGTGCTGGAACGAAAAACTGCGTCCACAGCTTTCGGAGAAAGGTATCCGCGTCCTTGGTCTGCATGAACTGGACGAGACTGCTCGTGCATTTGTCCAGGATTACTGCGAGCGGGAGCTCGACCTGCTGTTGACGCCAGTGACTGTTGATCCTGCGCATCCGTTTCCTCGTGTCATCAACAAAGCTCTGTGCGTGGCTTTCCTGCTGCGCCGCCGCCGACGTTCTTCGCTCACTTACACCGGCGTAGTAACAGTTCCACGTGCGCTGCCTCGGCTGGTGCGTCTTCCCTCCGAAGGTACTACCGATTTTATTTTTCTTGCCGATCTGGTCGCGTTCCATGCCGCCCGAATGTACAACGGCTACGACATTGTTTCCTCCGCGGCTTTCCGCGTCACACGAAACAGCAATCTGTATCTGGCGGAAGAAGAATCTCGCAATCTGCTCGAGTCGGTGCGTACTGAGCTGCACAACCGGCGCAAGGGAGACGCGGTGCGGCTGGAAATCGAGGCGGATGCCGATCCTGAAATCACCGAGCGCCTGCGGACCAATTTCGGTCTCGAGCCCTGGCAGGTCTTCCGCGTGGACGGCCCGGTAAATCTTCCACGTCTGTTCAACGTATACGAGCAGACCGATCGTCCTGATCTGAAGTTCAAACCATTCGTGGCGCGTGAACTGCGCCTGACTGCGAAATCACAGGACCTGTTCGAAGAACTTCGCCGGCATGATGTGTTGCTGCACCATCCCTTCGACTCATTCGACGCAGTAGTCTCGTTCATCGAGGCTGCTGCCGAAGATCCCAACGTGCTCTCCATCAAGCAGACGCTTTACCGCACTAGCGAGAATTCCATGATCGTGGGAGCGCTGATCGCGGCGGCGGCAAAGAAGGAAGTCACGGCTGTGGTGGAGCTCAAGGCGCGCTTCGACGAAGCTTCAAACATCCGCTGGGCGCGTGATCTGGAAGATGCGGGTGTGCAGGTCTTTCACGGGCTGGTAGGCCTCAAGACCCACTGCAAACTCTCACTGTTGGTGCGCCGAGATCCGGACGGGGTTTCGCGCCGATATGCTCACCTGGGGACGGGAAACTACAACTCCACCACAGCACGGATTTATACAGACCTGAGTCTTCTCACCACCGATCCTGAAATTACCAGCGCAGTGCATGATGTCTTCAGCTTTCTCACTGCTTATTCCGAGCACACCAGCTACGCGCCACTGATGGTTTCGCCGGTGAATCTGGCGGAAAATTGTCTAAACCTGATTGCGCGGGAGAGCGACCACGCCAGGCTCGGTCGGCCGGCGCGCATCATTGCCAAGATGAATGCGCTGCTCGACAAAAACATCATCGCGGCGCTCTACCGGGCTTCGCAGGCGGGAGTAGAGATTGACCTCATCATCCGCGGAATGTGCGCGCTTCGTCCCGGAGTTCGCGGAGTGAGCGACCGGATTCGCGTGAGCAGTATTGTGGGCCGCTTTCTGGAACACACCCGGATTTTCTATTTCGCGAACGGTGGCCAGGATTCGATCTACCTCTCGAGCGCTGACTGGATGCCGCGCAATCTGTATGAGCGCGTAGAAGTCATGTTTCCGGTCAAAGACGCAATGTTGCGTGACCGCATCCGGCACGAGATTCTAGACGCATATCTGGCTGACACCGTGAAGTCGCGTGTCCTCCGCAAAGATGGCTCTTATGTTCCGGCATGGCGCGCGACTGGCAAACGTAAACCGCCAGTTCCCGGATTCAGCGTGCAGGATTTCATGGTCGCTCTGGCGGAAGGCAAGCAAACGATCGCCGCCATTCCAGTTCCACCCGAACGCCTGGCCCGCCGGCTGGAAACGCGAAAGGAACGTAGAACGTCGTGATTCTTTACTTCGTCAGGCACGCCAGCGCCGGGGAACACTTCAGCAATGCCAAGAAAGATGAGAAGCGGCCGCTCGATGCCGACGGTATTGACCAGTGCGGCTTCGTGGGACGCGCCCTCGCTGCAGTGAACGCGCAGGTGGATGTAATCATCTCCAGCCCGCTAAAACGCGCCACTCAAACCGCATCGCTGATCGGCAATGAAATCGGATACGAAGGCAAGTTGCAACTGGAGCCTGCTCTGCGCCCGGAAGCATCTTTCGCCGATTTCCGTCGCATGCTTGAAAAATATGCAAGGTATGAAGCGGTCATGGTGGTTGGACACAATCCCAGCATCACCGATTTCTTAGCGCGGATGATTGCGAAGTCCGGATGTGAAGCCATAATTGACTTCAAGAAGGGCGCGGTGGCAAGGGCCGAGACGGTGCGGCATTCGGCGACGCTGAACTGGTTTTTTACTCCGAGAATCGCTCGCGAAATTCAGGCCGCGGCGACGGCTGCCGCAGAAAAATCGCATCCGAAGACTTCGCGAAAGTAGGCCCGCTCTTTTTCCACCGCCCAGAGTTCCAGGTCAACACTCATCGGATGTTTTGGAACGAGCACCATATCTACTGAACCTTCGTGGATCCTGATCCGGACGGTGTTTAACGCCCCGACCCGTCCAAGGTTCAGGGCCCAGGCAAGCCGCAGCAGGAGCGAAGCCTTCGCGATATGCTTTTGGTCGGATGGCGGAAGCACTTTGATGGCCGCGTCTGCCGCAGAAGGCCGCGACTTTCCCAGGTAACGCGCAATCGCCGCGATCACTTTGCGTTGTTGCGGTGTGTAACCCAAAATCTCTGAGTGCGAAATGATGTAATACGCATGGCGGTGGCGTCCAGTGCGGTTCACGTAATCTCCGACTTCGCACAGCATCGCCGCAGCGGCAATCCATTCTTTGTATTCTGCCGGCAGACGATGAACCGAGCGTAACTCGGAAAACAATTTCAGCACCCATTCACGCAAGCGCGCGGCGTGCTCGATGTCCACGTGGTAATGCTCCACCGCCTGCAGAATCGAATCTCGGCGTTCGGACTCGATCTGCTTGCCCGAACGTGTGGCATGGTCGGACTCTGCGGCCATCTGGGCCAACAGTCCATCACGCAAACCCAGCGGCGAATAGCGGAATCCCAGCAGTTTGCAGCGTTCCAACAGTCCGGCGTACACTGCGGCGCCAGCGATCACGATCTCAGCCCTGCGAACCCCGATTCCCGGCACGTTCCTGCGCTCGTCCAGAGTGAGGCGCGAGAGCATCTTGGCAACTCGTCGCATCTGGAGTCGCGAAACCGTGTTCGCGCGCTGACTCTTGGTCCTGTACAGCGCGTGACAGACCGCGGCCAACGCTTCGGCCGTGCCCGAAGTCGCGATGACAACCTTGGGTCGCGCCCGCGTGATGCGCTCCGCGATGCGCCCGATTTCCCGCACAATGAAGCTGCGCAACTGTCGCATTTCAGACTTCCGCGGCGGATCGTGGTGAAGAAAGTCGTTGGTGAGCCGGACGGCTCCCAAGGGAAGGCTCACGGTTTCCCCAATATGGCCCTTCTTGGAAACTGTCAATTCACAGCTTCCTCCACCCAGGTCAATCATCAGCGCTGGAGAGGAGTTCACTCGCGAACTGGAGGTCAAGCCCAGGTGAATAAGGCGCGCCTCCTCCAGTCCGGAGATGACTTCCACCCGCCATCCGGTTGCGGACCGCACCCATTCCATAAACGCGCGTGAGTTCCGGGCGTCGCGCAATGCGCTGGTGGCGACTACCCTCACCGTATCCGCGCCTGCGCGTTGAGCAGCACGATGAAAACGGCGAAGCACTTTCACTGTCAGCGCGATGGCTTCGGGGGAGAGAAAACCACTTCGAAAAACGGACTCGCCCAGACGGGTGACCTCTCGGTCTTCATGGATTTCAACCAGGCGGTGAGAGGCAAGGCGGGAAATTTTCAGGCGAACAGAATTGGATCCGATGTCAACCGCGGCAAAAGTCGGCATTCAGCAGATAGTGTACAGCCCCGAGTGTGTGGCGCGGGCGCCCACCCGCGAGGTCCAGAGTTCTCCAATGCAGATAAAAAAGACCAGCTCAGGCCACTGCCGCGCTCCGGATCTCCGAATCGGTCTCGACTGCCTTACGCCGTTCTGCTTCAGCTGGCTTGGTCTTCCGCATTTCGGAAATCGTCGCAATCGCACCGAGCAGTGCGTTGACAGCGCGCCGGAACCTGGCGCGGCTAATGTTCTGCAGCGCCGACACCAGCGCAGAATCATGGACGCTTCCAAACTGACGCTCAGCTTTGCCCTTCAGCTTCAACACATCGTGCCATTCGCCAATCACATCCTGCGCACGCTTCAGTTCGTCGACAAAAGCTTTGGCGTCGGCAGATTCTGCGGCGAGCTCTGCAAGGTAACGCGAGTGCTTGGCGGCAATCCGGCATGCATGGAGAGTTTTCTCAGTGAGCGGGGCCTGGCCGGGATTCGGCAGACGTTCAATGGCGAGTCTTAGAGGATCGATCCCATTGAGCTTCATCTCCGATTGTTCGCGCCGCAGACGCTTTCGTAACTCGCGGACGGTTTCCGCGTCGAAATTCTTTGGCAACTTTCTGGAACGACGGACTTGCTCGGAACTTAGCGCTTCCAGAAGTTGGGCGCGATGGTTTTGCCGGTCGGGGATTTTCAGGTTCTTCAAAAACGTGATCTGCACGTCCAAGTCCCGCAGCTTGCCGGCTTTTTTCCTAAGTTTTGAGAGCAGCTTGAGCAGTTTCTTCTTGTTGCGGGTTTCCGGAGCCAGTTGCCCGATCAGAGCTTCCACCCGGCGGCTGTTGGTACGGAAGCGATGGACATCCGCCGACTTTGAATCCTTGGAGAGCCGGCCAATGTACCGGCTCATTCTGTCGAAGACAAGACGGCTCTGGCGTTGCTCAGAGCTAACGGGCAAGCCGTTGTTATTTGGGTTCGGGCTCATTTAAGAAACTGGGATATACGGGAGTTGCGACAAGACGACGCCGTGGACTCCGATCAGGCTGCTCATTGTAACACTCCATTAACAATTCATCGAGGCCATCATCCAGATTGGGCGAGCGTGCCGTATCTTGCTGTGTCGCAGACACTTACCGCTTCCTCATTCTCCAGCTGCTTGCCCGTGATTTTGCTCCGTGTCGGCAAACGAGAAAGCAAAAGATATGTTCGCGTATTGCTTGCCCGTGACTTCGACATAGGGATAGATGAAATAGTTCAGCGGATCGCCTTGTTGCGCCGGATTCAATTTCAAGTCCCGCCCAACCGACAATTGCACGCGGTTCGTATCATGTGCTCCGAAAAAATAGTCTTTCTTCTCGGGGTGCTTCCAGGCCTCAGAAATATCGACGGGTATCCACCCGTTCTGAGGATTAAAGAACTCTGCCCAGCAGTGATAGCCGGCGATTTCGGAGGACTGCTTGTCCGAAGGCAGCGGAAACCCGATTTCAAATCGCGCCGGGATACCTTGCGACCGCGCCATAGAGATAAAGAGGGAATGGAAGTCAGTGCAATTGCCGCGCTTTGAATCGCATGCCCAAAGCACGTCTCCGTGCCCCCATCCCGTGCCCGTTTTGTCATAGCGCATGTTGTCGAATACGTAGTCGTAGATGGCGCGGGCCTTGTCGAGTTGCGAGGTCTTGCCAGCCGTGACTTGGGCGGCGAGTTCGGCAGGCCGCCCGGTGATGGGAACAAGCTTGTCCGGGCCGAGATATTGGCTGCGTTGCTTTTCGCTGAGGGACACGTTCTCCAGGCGCGGATGGTTCAACCCTAAAGTCAAATGTTCGTGACGCACTACGTCGTACACGACTTCAAAGTGCAAATCGCCCGGCTTCGCCTTCGAAGCGTCCGCATAGTAGATTTCGTTTCCGAACCGCGACTCATGAGTTTTCTTCAGGGGCAGATCGCCGGTGGCTGAGATGACCCGGATTTCCTGATATTCGTCAGAATGCGCCGCAGGAAACCATATCCGAAGGCGTTCGCCCGCAGGAACCTCCTTCACGGTGAAGCCGTAATGAAAGGTGAAATGACGGGACGCCTGGGCCGACGCCGCTGTTTCAAATGTGACGAAGAGTAAGAAGCAGAGTGCGAGTTTGCGCAGCATATTGTTCTCCTGTCTGAGGGTAAAGTGTGAGATCACACACGGTGCTCAGGAGAACGGGTTCAAGTAGAGCCGCGCAGTGCGGAGCGCATAACGGGTTTATTTTACCAACAAACTGTGCGCAGCTGGCCTGTATAGGGGCAGGTGCCTTCACCTGCTCACTCGCCGCCCAGACGAGGCCGTCTGAGCCTACATGTTCGTATGGCTATTCAGCAATCAACGCGCAGCCTCCTTTACAATCCCTTCATGCCAGCCGTGATCGAGTGCCGCGATCTGCGCAAGACCTACGACGGCAAAGTCGAAGCTGTTCGCGGGCTGAATTTGGAGATTCACGCCGGAGAATGTTTTGGTCTGCTCGGTCCAAACGGGGCTGGGAAAACGACCACTATCGAAATTCTTGAAGGCCTGCTCGAACCCACTTCGGGGCAAGTCATGATCCTCGGCCAGACCTGGAAGTCACATCCTCGCGAACTGCGTGAAAAGATCGGAATCTCGTTGCAGGAGACTCGACTGTCAGAGAAACTGACGGTCCGCGAAACCATCGAGCTTTTCGCCAGCTTCTATCGGGAACCGCGGCCTGGCAGTGAGGTTCTTGAAGCTCTGCAGCTCGAGGAAAAAGCCGATTCATGGGTCGGAAAACTTTCTGGAGGCCAGCGCCAGCGCTTGGCGGTAGCGACCGCGCTCGTAGGTTCCCCCAAAGTACTTTTTCTCGACGAGCCCACTACCGGACTTGATCCGCAGAGCCGCCGCCAGCTCTGGGACATCATTCGCGCATTTCAACAGTCGGGCGGCACGGTGCTCCTGACCACGCACTACATGGACGAGGCGGAGCGGCTGTGTGACCGGCTTGCCATTGTGGATCATGGACAAATAATTGCTGAAGGTTCTCCGGCCGAATTGATTGCGCGGCTTGGCGGCCATCACGTGGTCGAATTTTCTCTGTCAGGAGATTCGCACCAGCCGCCTGAAGTTTGGCGGATGCTGCCGGGCGTCGATTCCGTCCGCAACGACGATGGGCTGGTTAGTTTGAGCGTCCGCGAACCCCATCGCACCATCCCGGCGTTGCTGTCTAAAGTCGAAGAACAATCTGCGCAACTCGATCACCTGACCACGAGACAGGCAAGTCTTGAAGATGTCTTTGTTCGCCTTACGGGCCGCCACTTGAGGGAGGACTAATGTCAGTAGCCCAACAAACGCCTCCACAGGAAAAAGTGCAGCCTCCGTCCACGGCTCCGCGCAATGGACGCTGGGCCGGATTTCGGCACGTCTTAAGCGTGCGCATGAAAGAACTCCGGCGCGAGCCCGAGGTCATCTTCTGGGTCTTCGGCTTTCCCATTCTGCTGGCGCTGGGCCTGGGAATCGCCTTCCGCAACAAGCCGGCTGACGCCATCCCGGTGGTAATCGTTTCCGGGCCCAGAGCGCAGGATGCGGTCTCCATGATCCAGCGCGCGCCACGCGGGTCCTCCATTCACGCTGATGTTCTCGACAAGGTCACTGCTGTGCGCGGCTTTCGCCTAGGCAAGTACGATCTGATTATTGAATCCAACAACCTGGGTGGGTACGAATACCGGTACGATCCCGCGCGTCCCGAGAGCGTGCTCGCTCGCGCATTAGTGGATGAGAGCCTGCAAAGCGCCGCCGGCCGCAAGGATCCGGTGTCCACCTCCGCAGTGACGTCGTCTGAGCCCGGCTCCCGCTACATTGACTTTCTGATTCCCGGCCTGCTGGGCATGAATCTGATGAACGCGGCCATGTGGGGCATTGGATTTGCACTTGTGGATATGCGCCAGCGCAAGCTGCTCAAGAGGTTCGTTGCGACTCCGATGCGGCGCAGCGACTTCCTGCTTGCGCTGCTCACCAGCCGGCTTGTGTTGATGCTGATCGAAGTTACGTTGCTCCTCGGCTTCGGCGTACTTGTTTTCCACATGCGAGTGCTCGGATCGCTACTTTCTATTTTGGTAATCGCCTCCATTGGTGCAATCTCATTCGGAGGACTCGGGCTGCTCACCGCGAGCCGAGCGCAGAAAATCGAGAGCGCCAGCGGCCTCATGAACCTGGTCATGATGCCGATGTGGATTTTTTCCGGAGTATTTTTCTCTGGCGAGCGCTTTCCCGCGATCGTCCAACCGTTCATCAAGGCTCTGCCGCTCACCGCACTCAATGACGCACTGCGGGCTACGATCCTTGAAGGTTCGTCACTCGCCTCCCAAAGTGGCAGAGTTCTTATTCTGGTCTTGTGGGGAGGCGTTTCGTTCGTGCTCGCTCTGCGCTGGTTCCGCTGGACCTAAAACCAATCCTGCCGGATCAGGCGGATTAATTGGCTGAACTGGCAGTCGCTGCTCCTGATACCGTGCCTGCTAAAATCGCTGCATGTACTACCGTTCCGACAATCGAACTCCGGACCAGATGCGGCCCGTAAACATTGTTCCGGGTTTCATTTCGACGGCTGAGGGTTCGGTCCTGATCGAAGTGGGCAACACGCGTGTCATCTGTACAGCGTCCGTCGAAGAGGCCGTACCCGCGTTTCAACGAGGCAGCGGCCGCGGATGGGTAAGCGCGGAATATGGCATGCTCCCTCGCTCTACTCTGACGCGCAGTCCGCGTGAATCCAGCCGTGGACGCGTGGGCGGACGTACGCACGAGATCCAGAGGCTGATCGGCCGTTCGCTTCGCGCTGTGACTGACCTGCAGCGCCTCGGTGAACGCACAATTTTTCTTGACTGTGACGTGATCCAGGCCGATGGCGGGACCCGCACCGCATCTATCACCGGCGCGTTTGTGGCTTTAGGATTGGCGCTTGAGAAGCTGGTTGAATCCGGGACTCTGACCTCGGTGCCGCTCAAAGACTTCGTGGCGGCTGTAAGCGTTGGAATCGTGGATGGCGAACCACTGCTGGATCTGTGCTACGAGGAAGATTCCCGCGCCGATGTGGACATGAACTTCGTCATGACTGCCGCCCACAAGTTCGTAGAAGTACAGGCCACGGCCGAGCATCAGGTCTTCGACGAAGAGCAGTTTACGGCGATGATCGACCTGGCGCGCCAGGGATTGCACTCATTGCTCTCCAAGCAGCAATCGGTTCTCAACGCACTGACCCTTCTGCGATGAAGTGGAAGACTGCGGTCATTCTTGGTTTGTTTCTGGCCCGGTTCTTGCGCATGCTCTGTGGTTTAAGGCCTTTCCCTTGAAGTTTCTGTTCTGTTTTTGTAACAAAATTAGTTATTTTTGAGTGGATCTGAAATCCATGCAACCGTCAATCCAACTTGCAGACCATCCGGACGTGGATAAAACCGGACTAAAAGCGTTGACCCCCCTCGAGACGCCCGTTCGAGCTAGACCCCACGTCCGGTAGTTTTCTCCTCAAGAATTGTTCCGCCGAAAAAGTCTCGTAGAGGGGCGCCCTGGACGATACCCTCTACTCGCGTTGCCCTGCGTGATTCTCTGCGCCCGCCAAAATCAGGACGGATAGTGAAGGTCAATCCGCCAGTGCCCGCTCGGCATTGGTGCCCATAACAACCGTTCTGGCGGCGTACTCCCGGACTTGTTGGCACCGAGGAGCGGCGCGTTCGTAGAAGCCGTGAGTGTGCCATAGAAACGGGAATCTTTCGGACAGCCTTAGTAACAACCTCGGCACCCGTAGGGGCATCATACGTCAGCGCGAAAATTCGTGAGTGTTCAGTAAATCAGGGTGCAGTGACGAAGTTTCTTCTTTGTGCTCGACGAGGACCTACCGCAGAAGAACTCGGAAGCATAGCGCGACTTAACTTCTTCTTTTTGTTCTTTCTGTTTTTACGTTTTGCGTCCAAAGCAGTAATACGCCAACGCACCGCGGATGGTAGAGGAATTGTGGCAGTCATGTCTTTGAAACGTGCGGCGACCGAGGCCAGCCTTATAGACGTGCTTGATCGAGTGCTGGACAAGGGCATCGTCATCGATGCGTGGGCAAGAGTTTCGTTGGTCGGCGTCGACTTGCTTCAGGTGGAAGCCCGGATCGTCATTGCCTCGATAAGCACCTACCTAACCCATGCCCGGTCTCTGGAAAGTAATACCATTGCGCCACGACTTTCGAGGGAGCGATCTAATCTGAGAATTGATCGGCGGCGTAAGCGAGTCACCCTACCCATACAGCCGCGGGCTGCATAGGTCGTGGGAATACATTCAGGAGGGAGTCTTTCGTTTCACTTGGGGAGCACCAAAATGGAGAATGGGGCAACTGCGTCGTCCGGTCGTTGGGGGCTGTTCTCACCAGAGGCTTTTCCTGAGGCCGAACAATTGCTAGCCGCTTTCTTCAACGCTTCCACGGTTGGGCTCTGCATATTCGACAGCCACTTGCGTTTCCAAGTAGTGAACGACGCACTCTCCATGATGGACGGGCTGCCGGCCGAGGCACACACCGGCAAAACGGTATTAGAGATTCTAGGAAACATGGACGGTTGGGAGCTTGCCCTCCAACGTGTATTGGCGAGCGGAGAACCCGTTTTAGACCTGCAACTCTCTGGACACCTGCCGAACAAGGCGGAAGTAGTTCATTGGATCGGAAACTGCTTCCCCATCAAAGACTGCTTGGGCAACACGAAGCAAATTGGCGCCGTTGTCGTAGATACCACTAAACAAAAGCAGCTGGAAGAATCGCAGCACAAGCTCTCTGGCCGATCGCTTGAAATAAGAGATGATGAGCAACGGCGGATTGCACGCGAACTGCACGACTCCCTCGGTCAATATCACGTTCGGCTTAAATTGATTCTGGATGTGCTGAGAGGGAACGATTTGGAGGCAGATGACCGGGCAGCGCTTCTGGCCGAATCGATGCAGACATTGGATCGATGCATATCGGAAACCCGCACCATTTCTTACCTGTTACACCCGCCATTGTTGGACGAGGCCGGGTTCGCCTCTGCCGCTCGCTGGTACATCGATGGTTTTGCTGAGCGCAGCGGTATCAAGATCAATCTGGATTTACCTCCCGATCTTGGCCGGCTCCCGCAACGGATCGAGATGGCGCTCTTTCGGGTGTTACAGGAGGCTCTGACCAATGTTCACCGCCATGCCCACGCGTCAGCTGTAGACATCAGTTTGGAAAGCAAGATCGACTGCGTAACCTTGCAGATAAGAGACAACGGTCGCGGTATTGTGCCTGAACAGCTGCAACGACTTCAAGAATCAAGCAGCATTGCGAGTGTAGGCGTAGCGGGGATGCAGGAACGGTTGCGCGAACTTTCCGGTGCGTTGGATATCCGCTCCGATCATAGTGGTACTCTGGTCAGGGGGATGATTCCTGTTCCCTGCGCTAAGAACAAATCGACTGGACTGCGGCAGCGCAAGACCTCGAGGAAGAGTGCTCACGCGGCATGATGAGCTTGTTCAAGTCCTCCTGGGCCACCGGCAGTTTTTCTCCTTAAGAGTTGTTAAGCAGGAAAAGTTTCGATTTTGCTATCCTCAACAATCTGCTGATCGGTCCCTTCGCTCGACGGCCTTCGTTTGACCGAAGTACACTTCTAGCAAAGTGAGTCTGGAACTCACCTACAGCAGCGAGGCCACATGCAGATTTGCTCATTCTTGCCGTCAGCTACGGAGATTTTGTATGCGCTGGGTTTGGGAAAGTCGGTTGCGGGCGTGACCTTCGAATGTGATTTCCCGCCGGAAGCTGGGAGGAAGACAATAGTTGTCGACACAAATCTTGCTCACCATCTGACGTCAGCCGAAATCGACCACGAAGTGAACGCGAATTCCTCTCACGGGGAGGGCCTTTATCGAATCGATATCGCGAAGCTGGAAGCAATCAAGCCGGACCTTATCGTCACGCAGGAGCTGTGCGACGTATGCGCCATCAGCACATCGTATGTGGCAAAGGCTGTTCACCAGCTTTCCTCAAAGCCACAAGTGCTGTCGCTAACCCCGCACACCCTGGACGATATGCTGAACGACATCTTGCGTGTCGGCGAGGCTACGGATCGGGATGCCGAAGCCCGCGAGCTGGTGTTGTCTCTGCGGGAGCGGATCGACAAAGTTGGCCAGATGACCAAATCACAGAGACCCACAGTAGTCTGTCTGGAATGGCTGTCGCCGCCTTTCAACGGAGGGCACTGGATTCCTGAGATGATTGACTTGGCGGGCGGCGTAGATCCGCTCGGCAGGCTGGGAAAGGACAGCTACCGCATGGAATGGGACCAGGTTTTGCGCGTTGACCCCGACGTGGTCCTCGTCATGCCGTGCGGTCACAACCTGGAATGGTCGGTCGCGGAATACCACGCCACGCAGTTTCCCGAAGGATGGAAACAAGCTAAGGCTGTACGCGCCGGAAGGGTATACGCAGTGAATGCAAGCGCGTACTTCTCTCGTCCGGGACCACGTTTGGTTACTGGACTGGAGATCATGTACGCGTTGCTGCAGGAAGACCGGCCGCAAGAAGTAGTCGCAAACAGTTGGACTCGCCTAGCTGTTTTAGGTTCGAGTGATTTTCAGGATGGTGAGGTTGAGCCACGGAAGCTCTCACCTGAAGTTTGACGTTTCTTCTTTTTCTCGGTATAAATCACAAGTCTGGTATTTGGGAAGGCGGTTCGAATCCGCCACTGCCCCGCAACTGTATTCGCTGAGAACTGAGCTCAATCATGCCACTGGACAAGGTTCCGGGAAGGCGGCTCAGGTTCGACGAAGCGTAAGTCAGGAGACCGGCCAGACGCTAACCCCAAGGCATATTCGACTTCGATGGGAGAGTCGGAGAGCGTTCTGACGATTTGTCCTCAACCCGCGTCTGAAAGCTGCCTGTAGAATCCCGCTCGCGTCAGGGCCACGACTACATGCCCCAGGTGAGCATGAACGACGTATCTCGAAAAGCCGTCACATTGGTGCTGGGCGGTGCGCGAAGCGGCAAGAGCAGATACGTCCAGACACTCGCAGCGGCCGTTTCGCCGGTGGCGTTTGTCGCGACTGCCCGCCCGTCAGACTCAGACGAAGAGATGCACTGTAAGATCGAACGCCACCAGGTTGAACGTCCCAAGGAGTGGCGGACGATCGAGGAACCGCTCGACCTCGACAGGGTGCTGGCGGAAGAAGGGGCCAATTGCCGGATCGCAGTGATTGATTGTCTTACCCTGTACGCCGCGAATCTCCTCGAAGCCGAGCACGGGAATTTGATCTCCATTGAAGAACGCCTGCAAAGGTTTTACGCGGCCTTGCGCTCGGCGCCTTGTTCGGTTGCGCTGGTATCGAACGAAGTCGGCAGCGGGATTGTTCCTGCGTTTCCCGCGGGACGCGCCTACCGTGATTTGCTAGGAGAGATCAATCAGCGGGTCGCAACTGCCGCGGATAACGTGTTGCTCATGGTCGCCGGACTTCCTCTAGCCCTCAAGGGAACGGCTGAGGTGCTTTCGTGAACGCATTTGTAGTGGCGGGCACAGCCAGCGGTGTGGGCAAGACCACGGTTGCGCTCGCAATCATTGCGTCACTGCGGTCACGAGGTTTGACCGTGCAGCCCTTCAAGTGCGGTCCTGACTTCATCGATGGCGGCCATCTCGCGGTTGCTGCAAGTCGCACCTCGCGCAATCTCGATACCTGGATGCTTGATGCTGAAGCCAATCGCGAAATTTTCTCTCGTGCTTCCGCAAGTTGCGATGTAGCTGTAGTCGAAGGAATGATGGGGCTTTTCGACGGTGTGACCGGCAGTTCCGAAGAAGGCAGCACGGCCGAAATTGCCAAGCTGTTGGACTTGCCGATCGTTCTGGTCGTGGACGCCGGAAACAGCGCGCGCAGCATTGCCGCTGTGATTCGAGGGTTCGAGACTTTCGACTCGAAGCTGCGTTTTGCGGGCATCGTTTTGAACCGAGTGGCCGGGGATGGCCACTTTCGCGTGCTGGAAGCGGCGATTCGCCAGTCCTCTGTGGTTCCGGTGCTGGGTTGGTTGCCGGTGGAAGCAGATGCGGCAATCCCCGAACGGCACCTTGGGCTACACACCGCTGCCGAGGGAATTAGCGCCAGCATCTCCACTCTCACACGCTTGGGGAATCGTCTCGACATCGAGCAGTTGCTGAATGCGACGGCCTGCAACCAACGGTTTGAGACGGCATCCATAGTCACTGCTGCACCCAAATACAAAGGCATCCGCGTAGGTATCGCCCGTGATCGGGCCTTTTCGTTCTATTACGAGGACAATCTCGACCTCCTCCGGGAGAATGGTGCTGAAATCGTGGAATTCAGTCCGATTGCGGATTTGGCGCTACCAGAGAATCTTCACGCTCTCTACTTCGGCGGTGGATATCCAGAGCTATACGCGGCTGAACTAAGCGCTAACAACAGTCTGCTCCAGGACGTCCGTGATTTTGCGCAAGCGAATAAGCCCATTTATGCCGAATGTGGCGGGTTGATGCTCTTGGGTGAAACCCTGACAATCCTTGATGCGAAAAGCTACCCCATGGCCGGCGTTCTTCCTGTCGCCATCGAGATGACAAAGGCCTTAGTTCATTTCGGATACGCTGATGTGGAGTTCGCCCACGATTGTCTGCTTGGGGAAAAGGGGACCCTCGTTCGTGGGCATAGTTTTCACTGCTCACGCATTCTCGCTCACGATTCTTTGCGTTGCATCTATCGCGTTCATTACTCGCTTTCCAACCGAAGAGAGCCCGAAGGCTTCGTCCGCGGGCGCGTGCTCGGGACCTACATCCATCTGCATTTTCGGTCCAATCCATCTCTAGTCTCATCCTTGTTGCAGGAGGCTGATTCTGCGCGTTTTGCGGAGGCGCGATGAGAATCCGGCTCGGGACTATTATCCTGCTGGGTGCGATCACAGTGCCGTGCTTCGCCAGTCGAACGGTGAAGGACGAACTGGGCCGCACAGTGGAGGTTCCGGATCATCCTCATCGAGTGGTTTGTCTGGTCCCCAATGTAGTGGACATTGCGTATTCGCTGGGCGCCGGAGCGGATGTTGTTGCCATCAGTGATTTCACAAAATACCCTAAAGAGGCTCTTCAAAAGCCGAGCATCGGACTCCCGCTTAATCCCTCAATCGAAACGATTGTTGCCCTGCATCCGGATCTTGTGCTCGGCAGCGGCGAACTGAATACCCTGGAGTTCGCAGGACACCTGCAGCGCCTGGGCATTCCAGTGTTCATGGTGGACCCGCACGGTATTGAGGGAATCTACGCATCGATTCTCAACCTGGGCAGGGCACTAAACCGCGAAACAGATGCCGACTCCGTAGTCGCCCAGTTGCGTAAGCGTGTGGACGCAGTGAAGGCCCGCGTCGCCGACAAGCCCAAAATGCGAGTGTTCATGGCGATCTGGTATGACCCGGTTATGACCATCGGCAGGCGCGCGTTCATCAGCGAGCTCATTGAAGCCGCTGGTGGCCGCTCTGTGACAGACGATATCTCGCAAGAATGGCCAGAAGTTAGTGTAGAGACGATTGTGAGTCGTCAACCAGATGCGCTCCTGCTTGAGAACGGATCGAAAATTACCGTCGAGGAATTGAAGGCGCGTCCGGGTTGGGAACACCTAAGAGCGGTTCAACAGGGCCGCGTCTATTACACGGACGATCGGATCGAGTATCCGAGTCCGATCGCATTCGATGCACTGGAGGATTTAGCGAAACAGTTTCATCCGTGAGCCTGATTTGTAAAGCATGATCGCTGATCCGGGGCTCTTAACAAAAACCAAACGGCAGAACGTTCGGGAAGCGCGGTGGAATTCCGCCACTACCCCGTAACTGTGAACGCCGAGAACTGGGCAAGCAGATGACTTGCAGCCACTGGGGAGCGACTCCCTGGGAAGGAGCCCAGATTCGTGGAGGCGTTAAGTCAGGAGACCGGTTCTGCCGGAACCAACTTCCGAGGGGAAAATGAAATATTTGAAGCAAGAACCCCCACGCAAAAGGTTCTTCTGCTTGCTCGTGCTGTCAAGTGTGCTCGTAGTGGCAGCTCACGCCGCAACTGTTCGCGGGACAGTCGCTGACTCGCTCGGCGCCGTCATTCCGAATGCGCGAGTCGAGCTCATTCTCATTGCGCACCAGAGACTTGTCGCTTCAGCGGCTGCGGACGGAGTAGGAAGATACGAATTCCACAATGTTTCCGCGGGCCGTTACCAAGTCCAGGCCAGCGCTCCCTCATTCGATTTAACCGCGAGTAAACCTTTCTATGTTGGGGAAGACGCGAATGCCAATGTTGATATGCTTCTCGCTATCGGCGTAGTGTCCCAGGCTGTGACTGTGACCGCGACAGGCACGCCAACGCCAGAGGCCCAGGTAGGCGCGTCAATCACGCTACTTTCTGGAGACGACTATGCTGACAAGCTGGACGTGCACGAAGCCCTGCGGTTAATACCCGGCGCGCAAGTCACGCAAAGCGGGCAGCGCGGTGGTCTTGGTGAACTGTTCGTACGCGGCGGCAACAGTGATGCCAACAAAGTTCTTATTGATGGGATCCCCGCCAACGACATCGGTGGAGCAGTCGATTTTGGCGTACTTGCCACGGCTGGGATCGATCAAATTGAAGTATTGCGTGGACCGAATAGCGCTCTGTACGGGTCGGATGCGCTTGCCGGTGTTGCAAGCATGACTACTCCGAGCGGCATCACGCCTCTACCCGAGGTCACTTACTCCATTGACGGTGGGAATTTTGGGACTTACCGGCAGGAAGGTATGCTCGGTGGGAGCCATAAACAGTTCGACTATTTCTCTGACTTTGCGCGCTTCGATACTGCTAACGGCATTCCCGGCAGCTCCTTCCACAATGGAACCTACGCCGGAAACCTTGGCTGGACTCCGAAACCGAACACCGAGTTTCGAGTAACAGTTCGGCACTTGGGGACTGCGGCGGGAGAGCCCAATGCCATTCAGCTTTTTGGGATCCCGGACGATGCGGGTCAAAAAGAGCAGCAAACTTACATTGGCGCTACGTTTCAGCAGCAAACCACGCAGCGTTGGCACAATTTGTTGCGTTATGGAGCGCTTCGGTTGCGCTCGCGATTTACTGACTATGCGCCGACGGGGATTCCCTATGAGCCGGGTGGTGGGTTGATTGTTTACATCGGTGCTCCGGTAACTCTTCACGGAGCCAACGGCTATACCGTGAGCGGCCAGGCGACATTTCAGTTTCCCGGAACCTATCCGAATCACTTCATAAGCAGCACCGATCGGGATTTTGTTTACGCCCAGACCGAATACCAGGTTAAGCCACAACTGACAGCACTATTCGGGTTTCGCTACGAAGCTGAGCGCGGCTTCACTCAGTCAAGTTTCGGCAGAAGTCCCACCGATCGCGGCAACTACAGCTACACCTTGCAGGCAGCAGGCAGCCTCGCCAACCGTTTTTATTACACGCTGGGGAGCGGCATTGAGAAGAATGCAGTCTTTGGCGTGGAGGCAACGCCGCGGGTATCCCTTGCCTACTACTTACTACGCCCCGATTCGTCCAAAGTTTTCAGCGGGACCAAGCTTCGTGTCAACTTTGGTACGGGAATAAAGGAGCCCAGCATCTTCGATGCCGGGAACTCCTTATTCAACTTGCTTCAGTCTCCCCAAATCAGCAATGGAGCGCAGCTTATTTCGCAATTCCACATTGCTCCCATTGGAGCCGAACGCTCCCGCACCTACGACGGCGGCCTTGAGCAGACCCTTTTCGATGGGCGGGCAAAACTTGGACTCACCTATTTTCACAATGAGTTCAGCCATCTGATTGAATTTGTCCCGATGCAGGGGTTAACTGAGCTCGGCGTCCCGCCAGCCATAGCCAGCGCGCTCCAATTTGGAGCCACGATCAATTCCCAAGCGTTCCGAGCCCAGGGAGCGGAGATAGAGTTCGAATACCGGCTCGGGCGAAATCTCGTCGCTCGTGGCGGGTACACTTACCTGGATGCGGTTGTGCAACGGTCGTTTACCAGCGATGCGATTGGCCCGAGCTTCAACCTCGGGTCAACTTTCTCAACCATCCCAATCGGCGTATTTTCTCCACTGATTGGAGCCCGGCCATTTCGGCGCGCGCCTCATACCGGCTACCTCGCGGTCTCCTATCGCCACTCGCGGTGGACAGCCTCGTTAACCGGAAGCTTCGTGGGCAAGCGAGATGACAGCGATTTTCTCTTCGACAAGGACGGGGGCACGAGCCTGCTCCTACCGAATCGTAATCTCGATGCCGCATATCAGCAGCTCGACCTTGGGGGTAGCTATGCGGTGAGCCACGCGCTCAGTGTTTACGCCGATCTCCAAAATGTGACGAGCGAGCACTACGACGAGGCCTTTGGTTATGCAGCACTTCCTTTTACGTTTCGCTCTGGTATCCGCATTACCCTCGGAGGAGAGTCGTGGAAACTGAGATAGCAGAAAAGATTCACGCGGGCTCGGCAGCACCAGTGGATCGCCCAAGATTCCCAGCTCGCATGCTCTTTATACTTACCCTCTTACTCTTGCTTGTGGCCTTGGCTTTTGTGATTGTCCTGTCGGTTGGGATGGGCGCGACCAAGATCGGAGTTCGGGAAGTGCTCGGCTCATTGCTCGATTGGCATCGTTCTAGGGGCACGGATTCCGTCATTCTCTTCGATATTCGCCTTCCGAGGGTGCTCGCATCGGCGTTGGTGGGTGCCGCACTTTCCGTAGCAGGACTTCTATTTCAAGGCCTGTTCCGAAATCCCATGGCAGATCCGTACGTGATCGGTTCCTCGGGAGGAGCAGCCCTTGGGGCCGGGATTGGACTTTTTCTGCTTCCTCGTTTTTCTTTTCTCGGGTTCAGTGCGACTGCCGCAATGGCGTTTGTCGGTTCAGTGGCAACCATGGCACTCGTATATTGGCTGGCCCGGATTGGTGGGCGGGTGCCGGTGGTTACGCTCCTGCTCGCCGGTTTCGCTGTGAGCACGATGTTGAGTTATTCCACTTATTTTCTTGTAGTGCTCGACGACAACTTTGGGCTGCGGACGCGGGTGCTTGCCTCCTGGCTTACCGGAGTCATCGCAGTGCCCAGGTGGACTCAACTCGAGGTCACAGCATTGATGATCGGTTGCGGCCTGATTTTCTGCTTTCCCCTGGCACGGCGTTTGAACACACTGGCGCTCGGTGACGACTATGCCCGACAAGTCGGCGTGCAGGTTGAAAAAACGCACTTAGCTATCATTCTTACCGGTTCACTCATAACCGCGGCCGCCGTGTCATTGGGAGGAGTAATCAGCTTCGTGGGGTTGATAGTTCCTCACATGGCAAGACTGGTCCTGGGCCCGGACCACGTTCGGCTGTTGCCCGTTACAGCCATTTCAGGCTCGATTTTCCTGGTCTTGGCAGACACGCTGGCGCGCACCATACTTGCTCCTTCGGAAGTTCCGGTTGGGCTACTGACCGCATTTATCGGCGGCCCATTCTTCCTTTACCTTTTGCGCCGGACGAGACGGGAGTACGCATTGTGACTGCATTGCTCCAGTTTATCGACGTGTCATTTTCTTACGAGCGACGTTCTGTCCTTGAGGATGTCAGCTTCTCTGTAGAGCCGGGTGAATGTGGAGCACTGATCGGTCCAAATGGAATCGGGAAAACCACACTCCTGCGCCTGGCCGCTAGCGTGCTCGCTTGTTCCCGCGGCACAATTTCGCTCGCAGGGCGCAGGTTGGACACTCTCCGCCGAGGAGATGCGGCGCGACTGGTTGCGCTTGTTCCGCAGCGATTCGAAGTACCGTTCGATTTCACCGTGCAACAGATCGTTGAGCAAGGGCGCACACCCTATCTTGGTCTGTTCGCTGGTTTCAAGCGTCGGGACCGCCAAGCCGTCGAGCGCGCTTTGGAACTGGCCGATGTCACTTCCCTCCGAAACCGCATCTTCAATCAACTCAGTGGAGGAGAACGTCAGCGCGTCAAAATTGCCCTTGGATTGGCACAGGAGCCTCGCTTGCTGCTGCTTGACGAGCCTACCCAAAACCTCGATCTGGGCCGCCAGCTCGAATTACTGGATTGCGTCCGCGCCCTCAATGATGAGGGGGTTACGATTTTGGCTTCAATGCACGACCTTCAATTGATTCCAGGCACGTTCTCTTCCGTTCTGTTGCTGGAACCTGACCGGGAAGCACGCAAAGGCCATCCGCAAGAAATTCTGCAACCCGACATCCTGGAGAGGGCTTTCGATTGTCCTCCTCGACGCCACCCGAAATTACTTGGTGAGAATCAGATTGCTCTGGAGAAAATACTATGATCGCAGGCACCTCAGGCACGCTTGCCGAAGTCATCGGTGAGATGGTTGCGCCCGACCCCAAATGGCGGAAACAGGCCCGCGCACATCTCGACAATCTGACTAAACCACTGGGCAGTCTTGGCCGGCTCGAGGACATTGCGGCGCGATTTGTTGCGATTAGAAAAGGCAACCCTGACTTGCCGCTGCGCAAGGCCGCCTATGTGTTTGCGGCCGATCACGGCATCGTGGCTGAAAGAGTCAGTGCATATCCTAAGGAAGTCACTCAGCAGATGGTGCTCAATTTCCTCGAGGAAGGGGCAGCAATCAATGTCCTGGCGAGGCTGCACCATGCCGAACTGACCGTTGTGGATGTCGGTGTCGATG
>WNGK01001458.1_pt1 | contig 57979 bp, 72 predicted proteins | sample 5400601 | NCBI WGS metagenome assembly WNGK01 (sample SAMN13153376, study PRJNA577476) | soil metagenome | isolation source: 60 cm soil or saprolite under Garry oak tree replicate 1 | place: USA:California | collected 2016-06-15 | reverse complement strand
ACTTTTTTCGGATTGCGCAAAAGGCATGCATGCCTGCGGAAACATCTTTCGGAAGGTAAAATGTTGTAGCGTCTTTCCCGGCGCTAAAGATAGCGTCTGCTATGTTCGCCTGATGTCTTCGAGCGAAGGACGGAAGTCCGCTGATGGCACCTTCGGACAGGTACGGTGTCGTCGTCTCTGGGCGTATGTTTTTGAGCGGTGGTGGTTATTCACCTCCGACCTCGCCGAAGACTCCGGTGGCCTGGATTTCCGGGATACATCGGGGTCTCCGGAATCGCACCGAGACTGTAGAAAACTGCGCGACGCGCTGAATCGTGGTCAAAATCATCTTATGGACACAATCCTCTTCTGGGCACTCATAGCCGTGTCCATGGCGCTCACGGGCATGATCCTGGCCAAGTATGTGGGAGGTCCCGGAGCGTCAGCGATCATGGGATTGGTGCTTTGGGTTGCTTGGATTGCGGGCTTCTCTCGTCTTTTTGAATCGGTGAGGCGGCTGGGCCAACTGCTAGTCGCGTTTGTCCTATCGTTGTTCTGAATCTCCAGGCTATTGTGGCGGCCCAATGTTGAATGCTACTGTCGGGTTCGGTCGTCATTGGCGTTTGCACCAAACCGCAGGTTTGTCTCGCCGGTTCATCAACTTCTGTCCACTGTGAAAAGGTTCCCGGTAGAATAGGTCTGTTGCATGAAGGGAATTCGATTCGTTCCTGCGCTCCCGCGATGAATTCAATACTTGATCAAGACAATCTTGGAGCCTTCTGCCGCCACACTCATGTCGCGGTGAGAGGCGCGGGCGTCGGCCCGTTGGCAAACCTAATTTTCGGCGTCAAGGATATCTATGACATCGCCGGCCACAAGACCGGTTTTGGCAGCCCGGACTGGGTGGCCACGCATGGGCCGGCAACGAGGACGGCGCCATCAGTGCAAGTCCTGCTTGATGCTGGAGCGCATCTTGCAGGGAAGACACACACCGACGAGCTGACTTATAGCCTGACCGGGGAAAACGCTCACTATGGCACACCGATTAACGTTAACGCGCCGGGACGCATTCCCGGCGGATCTTCCAGCGGTTCGGCGGCTGCCGTCGCCGGCGGGCTCGTCGATTTCGCGATAGGCAGCGACACAGGTGGTTCAGTGCGTGCGCCGGCGAGCTTTTGTGGCATTTACGGCATTCGGCCAACGCATGGGCGAGTGTCACTCGAGGGCGCATGCCCCCTTGCGCCGAGCTTCGATACTTGCGGCTGGTTCGCGCGTGATCCCGTGTTACTGGAGCGAGTTGGACGCGTGCTGTTGGGCGACACCTCTCACGAAAGGCCCCGAAAACTGTTGATCGCGGACGATGCATTCAGAATCGCCGGAGACGTCGTCACCCGGGCATTGGGGTCCGCGGTGGAGCGCGTTTCATCGCTAATTGGAAAACCGGCTGCGGCGACGGTGGCGAGCGAGGGCTTGTCGCAGTGGTCCCAGGCGTTCCGGGTGCTCCAGGGCGGAGAAGTCTGGGCAAGCTATGGCGACTGGGTTACGCGCGTTAAGCCGACCCTAGGACCTGGTGTTAAGGAGCGCATCGAATGGACCTCCACGATCCGTCCTGCAGATGTAGATACGGCACGAGAAGAACGCGAAACGATTGCCCGCCGGATGGACGCCCTACTCGCCGACAACGCAGTCCTGGTATTGCCGACCATGCCCGGCATCGCGCCACTGAGAAACACATCACAAAAAGAGATCAACGATTTTCGCGGCCGTGCACTGAGTCTGTTGTGTGTTGCTGGTCTGGCGCGGCTGCCGCAAATTTCGCTTCCGTTCGCAAGCCTTGATGGTTGCCCGCTCGGGCTTTCACTCATTGCTGCGCGTGGCAACGACACAATGCTTCTCGCATTCGCACGCGAACTGGCATTGTGAGCATACTCGCGCGACACCTACATGTGTCCTTGCCGTCGCGCTGAGCTTTACGGAGAGCCACGCGGAGAACCGCGTCGTTTCTGCTGGAACCGACGGTCAAGGGGGGATACGATTTCTCGCGATATCCGTCTGGAGGAGGAGCCACATGATCACGCGGCGTGAGTTGCTTCAATACACGGCGACCGCTGCCGTAGCGGGCGCTGGCGGAGTTGCAGGTGTTTCTGAGCGCGTAAGCGCTCGATATCTGCGCCGCCAGTTTTATTTGAATTAGAGATATCGAGGTTATCCGATATGGGACGACGAATTCGCCTGATTGGTCATCTCAGCATTTCACTCTGCCTGCTGTTCTTCACTTTGACGCAAGCGAACGGCGCCAGCCTGCTGGTTCGAGGTGGAACTTTGATCGATGGAACAGGAGGCGCTCCAATCGCCAATGCCCGAATTCTAATTCAAGACGGCCTGATCGCCAGGGTCTGGTCCGGAGACACCGGAGCACCGGCGCTTCCGGCCGGAACGCAAATCGTAGAAGCCGACGGCAAGTTCATCATCCCGGGACTTATCGATTCTCACGTTCATTACAACTGGTACATGGGTGAGTTGTTTCTCTCTCACGGCGTGACAACGGTCTTCGATCTGGGCGGAGGGCCCGTTTGGTCTATCGCCGTTCAGAAGGGACTAAACTCAGGCCAAATCGTCGGCCCCCGGTATTATTTCCATGGCGTCTTCGGTGGCGGAGGGACGGGGCAGAGCGATCCTCTAGCCGGAACCAATACAGCGAAGATGCGATTTGCCGCTAATGTAAATACTCCGGAAGATGCGTCAAAAGCGGTTGCCGCTCTGAAGGGCAGAGCCGACATCATTACGCTCAATGAAGACTGGAAGGGCGAGTATTTCAAGGCTGTCGCCGACGCCGCGCATGCCATGGGACTCAGTATCATTTCACACTCTTTCAACGCCCTCGATACATCCGACTGGGGAGTGGATGGCATTGAGCATATGACCGGAGTGGGAATAGCCGCCGCCCGCACCCCTGAAGGCAAGAAGGCCGTAGCGGCCATGGGGTTCTGCACTCACCAGTACGCGCCGATCCTTGAACAGTCGCTGCCTTGCATCGCCGCCGGGCACAAGAACAGCAAGCTTTATCAATGGATGGATACGTCGTATTTCGACGAGATGATCCAGCACCTTGTGAAAAACCACACGTTTCTCAACCCGACGCTGGACTTCGAATGGAAGGGCATCATCGATCGAACGCCCCAGTTCGAGCTGGAGGACCAGAAGTTGTTCTTTGACCCCGGGCTCCAGTACGTGCCGATGGATGAGCGTCTAGTCACCCTCGGTCAGTATCACTGGGCGGACGCAAGACCGGCTTCGGATCGGGAACAGTTCCTGACGGGTTATAAGAAGGTGCAGGAATTTCTACGAAAGTTTGTGGCGGCCGGAGGCAAGCTGTACTCCGGCACGGATTCTGCCTCGGCGAACACGCCGGGTTTAGCGCTGCATCACGAAATGCAGCTTTTTGTGGACGCCGGTATTCCGCCCATGCAGGCGCTGCTTTCTTCCACCAAATGGGCCGCAGAGATGGCCCGGATGGACAAGAACCTCGGGACGGTGGAAGCGGGGAAGTATGGGGACCTGGTTATCATTGCAGCCGATCCGCTCAAGGATATTCACAACACGCAAACCATCGAAAAGGTGATCAAGGGCGGCGTGGTGCAGAACAGCGGCTACCATGCCGGCTATGATGTGCCCTTCCATCTATTCGGTCCCCTAACCAAGCACTTGTATAGCCAGCCACCGATCGTCACGAATCTCGAGCCCGCGTTAATAACACAGGGACATGAGCTGTGGGTTCGCGTGACAGGAGCCAATTTCTCCCCAAACTCGGTGGTTCTGTTCGATGGAATGCCTGTGGAAACCAAATTCGTCGGTGACAACGAGCTATCCGCGCGGCTATCGGCTAAGCAAACATCTCAGCCGGGCAACTATCTGATCGGAGTTGAAACGCCGAAGCCCGGAGGCGGCGTGACGGAGGGATTAGGGTTCATTGTCGACTACCCGTAGGAAGGCGGCATTTTTTTCAAGAGAGTGAGAATCTTATGAAAAACGAGATTAGAAGCAGGATTCAAAAAGCCGGAATCGCCGTTACCGCGGCCTTGTTGCTCGTTACGGCCGTGCAGCAGATGCGTGCCGGGCAGCAAACGCGCAGCGCGGCTCACGCGCCAGACTGGACCAATAAAGTCATTGAGGAAAAGATCTGGAAGCTGCTCGGCGACGACAAGTCCGTTTTTGTCACACTGCCGGAAGCTGATTTTCGGGCGCTCGGAGAAGGCTTCGATCTCCCTGATGGCGGTCAGACAGTTACCGGTCTCGCGATGGCAGCGCCGGGGGGAGCTTTCGATCCCCGCGAACTCGTAAAGATCCCGGCTGAAAAGCTCGGCTACAAGGCCGAGTGGATCGTCGAACGCTTCAAACGCTACAACATGGATTGGGATATCACCGGCCTTAAGCTCACCAGCTTGAATCCAGATGCGAACAAGTATCCATGGTTCATCATCATGAACGGTGGAGCGGCGAACTTCTATGAGTTCTTTGTTGATCTGAAGAACCGCCCCGGCTGGGCTCAGTTCCTTGCGCAGAAAATGAACGTCATGATTGTAACCATCCCTGGGAATTTCAAATACGGCGGTTGGGAGGAACCCATTCAAAGCCTCCAGCGCCAGCCGCAGTACTTACTGGATCGGGACCTTCCGATGGCGGAAACGGAGGTTCGTAACACCCTGTTAAACAACCGGGTGGTGATGCAGGGGCTGAAGAATTTGATTCTGAAGAATACGCAAGGTGACATCCTGCTGATTGGCCACTCCACCTCGGGTGAACTGGCCATGCTTTCCTATGAGGATCCTGAACTGGCTGCACGCCTGAAAGGGCGATACTTTGGGTGGGGCAGCGGCGGCCCCGCCCGTCTTGCCCTGACTCGGGCAATTAAGGCGCCGGCGATCGGCCAGGAAGGAACAGGCGACGAAGGCGGTGGCAAAAAGCGGCCTTTGGAAATGCTGACGCGTCGTAACACTGCAGCCTATAGCCGCGGCTATAGCTGGTTTCTGAATCCGCTTTACGAACCGGGTATGTCGATCAATAACATTGCGGATGCCTGGCTGAAAGTGGAAGCCCGTCGTCGGCCTCAGTTCAAGCAGCAGATTCAGGATTTGGAGCACGGCGCCGCCATCGACCAGAAGGGATGGGTCGAGATCGAGATCCTGGGCCTTCTCCAGAAGACCGGAAATCCCTGGGGAGTGAACTTCGAAGACGTCGACAAGGATCTCTACTCCACGCAGTACACGCGAATGGATGGGTTCAAGAAAATGGTGTGGACCGTCGGTCACTTCGATCGGAATCACTGGCTGCCCGAAGATCCCATGCACGCGCTCGAGGTCTACGTAGCGAACGAGTACAGGGCCGTGAACCCGACCGCGCAGATTCGCCTGATTGTCTGGGATCCGCCGATGACGCATTACGGCCACCTCGAATTGCCGAAGCAACTCGCTGCCGCGGACTACAGCGTAGTGAGGTGGCTGGTCAAGTGAGGGCGATGCCAGTTCGCTACGGGCATCACCTCCCCGGCCGGTTTCTGAGCGCGATCTCGAAACTCTCGCCTGAGACGGGCCGCACCCGTCCATCTTCCGTGATGAGCTTTTTCTTTTTTCTTTGCGGTCCGCTTAGCAAACTATTCGGGAGTTGGGAACTTAATCGTTACACGCCTCACTTCGTGGCACACACTATGGCATAGCTGAGAGTGCCGGTGATCCTGTAGCCTTCACCTTCCTTGATGTACCGAAAGTAGTTCTCCTGAAAGCGGCGCTTCACATCATCCGGTTGGTTCTCCAATTCTGCCGCTGCCTCGACCCAGTGGCGGGCCGTAGGGATACCCTCGGGATTGGTTTGGTCGAACGACAGCCGCTGAATTTCCGCGAACGTCGCTTTCCAGGAGGCGCCGTTCTGGAGAATCGCCCGTATTTCCGCCGCCGAATAGAACCGGAACTCTTCGCCGTGTGCGCGTCGGAAGGCCTGATGGACGACGTTGTGCACGGCATAATCGATCTGATCCCGCGGCTCTTGAAAAACTGGGTCCAGAATCACGAAGCGACCTCCACGCTTCAGCACACGATAGGCTTCGCGCACGATCCTTTCCGGAGGGCCGTCAAAGTGGTGGAAGGCGAAGGCCACGAAGACGCGGTCGAAAATCTCGGGTTCAAAAGGGAGCGTCTGTGCGACACCGATGATCTGGAAATAGCGTGTGAACAGCGCCTTCTCAATTTCTTCTCGGCCAACCCGGAGCATCGCCGCCGCGGCGTCAATGCCGACTACCGCACCCGTCGTGAGGCGCTCGGCTATCGGACGCGCAAAGCGGCCCGTGCCAGTGGCGATGTCGAGCACGAATTCGCTGCCGCTCAGTTCAAGAAGATTTCGCAGCTTCAGCGCAAGCTGGGCGCGGAAGTCTGATTGGGAAGCCATACGGTCGTATTCCCGCGCGTCGTCGTAGTCGTGAAAAGGGCGAAGGTGCTCGTGCTTCATAATTGTGTATTCTACGTCGCTGGCCTGGCTTCGCCGTATCTTCGAAAAACTGACCGGAGAAACCTAGCCGGATCGAAAAATTTCTTCAGGTGTGCCGTTCGCGATAGAATCCGAGAAACTTTCGGAGGATGTCATGAAACATACGCTTTCCGCCATGATCACGTTCGTCGCTGCGCTAGCCGCATGGGCCAGCACGCCGGCACAGGCAGCCGAAATCACCATCCTGGTCAATCAAGGGGCGCTGTCGGGCGTGCGTGATCTCGCGGCCGGCTACGAGAAGGCGACGGGCCACAAGGTCGTGATCGATTTCGTCGGCGTCGCAGAGCAGGCGGAAAAGATCAAAACCGGCGCGGCAGGCGATCTGGTGGTCAATTTCATGCCCGCATTTGACGAGCTCATCAAAGACGGCAAGGTGATTGGCCCTGTGGTCGAGTTCGCCCGCGCCGGTAATGGCGTCGCGGTGAAGGCGGGCGCACCAAAACCCGATATCAGCACCGCGGAGGGTTTCAAGCGGGCAATGCTCAACGCCAAATCGATCGGCCATAGCAACGCGGGAACCGGTCCCTACAACACGCGGCTGTTCCAAAAACTTGGCATCTACGAACAGATCAAGGATCAGATCAAAATCATCACGGGCAAACCGGTGGCGGTTGCCGTCGCCGAGGGCGAGGTCGAGATCGGTATCCAGCAAACCAATGTAATCCAGCCGGTCGCCGGCACCACCTATCTCGGCCCCTTGCCGCCCGAGCTGATTGAATACGGCCACTTCGGCGTCGCGGTACGCAACGTTTCGAAGAATGAGGCCGTGGCGCGTGACCTGATCAAGTTTATGACATCGCCAGAAGCCGCCGCGCTAGTGCGCAAGAGCGGCATGGAGCCACCTGCAAGGTAACGTACCTCAATAGTTCTCATTTTGCGCGACTGACCGTCGAGCCTGCGAGTGTAGATTTGCCAATCTTTCGAGTTGATCCCTCAACTCGACCGCTTCAATCGAGAAACGGATAGGTGTGGCTGCCTATCGGGAGAACGGGATGATGGGACGGCGCGACCACCATTCCCAAGGCAGTCTCCTGCTATTATTTCTGGCGTTCGAACTTGAAGTCACCAGCTACATGACCCTCAACAACGTGGGTCGCGATGCCATGGTCGTCCCGGAGGAACTGGTAGGTCAGTCCGGTACCGGAAAAGTTGGTCTCCGACTGCGGAAAGATAGGCTGTTTCGGCCCTCCGTTCACAGAGACGGACAGCGTACCGCCAGAGAAAGTGACCTCGACCGTGCGGGGGTTTCGAAGGTAAATCCCCTTGTAGACGCCAACATATTTCGCCAGGACTTCGGGAGCCACCTTCACCGCGGATTTCTGAGCGTCCGAGACCCGGCCGATCCAGTGCTGTTGCCCGTTGTCAGGACGTTCATTGCAGACGGCTTCCATCATTTCCGTGTCGGCAGCCAACCGCGCGCTGAGTGGGAGTGTCCAGGCCTTGTTGTAAGCCTTGGGATCATCGAACGTCACTGCTATTTCCAGGTGGCCGAAATCGGTGCGCCGGAAGCGCTCCGTCATGCGCAACGCTTCTGTATGAGGATAGCCTCCAAGGAGCCATGTTCGGTCGTTGTATCCGCTGCTCTCCACCACCAGCGTGTCTCCTTCCCAGTGGCCTACCGAATATCCCATCCAGCTCGGGTTGGGATCCGTCTCCAAGGCGCGGCCGTCCATGTGGATTTGGCGGTAAGTGAGATCCTCTTGCAGGATGACGATCATCGCGGGAGTCTGAAGGATTCTCTTGAAACCTCCCCCGGTGCTGTAGTTCGGACCGTCGGGCAGACATTGGTAATGCGGATTATCGATGCCGAAGTTCTCAGCGCGCTGCTGAAGCAACGCTTGCACCCAAGGCTGAATCTCGGCGGCCTGGAGGTCCCCGGGTTTGCGGAGCGCGACATTGCCGATGGCGGTATCGGGGCTGAGCCATTGCCACAGGCCCGTGAGATCGGGCTTGCCATCGGCGGTGCGCGGCGCTGGAGCGGCGAAGTTCGGTTTGCCATCGGCGGTGCGCGGGATGCCGGGCGTGGGACGTTGCAACCACTGCGCTTCGAGCGGCGTCACCAAGGCATTCAAGATGATCACGGCCGTGAAGATCTTCATAGGCCTAAATACCTCCCGTAGCCTCCCACTATACGCTTCAGGATCGCGTGATGGCTATGGCGGCCGGCAGCGCGTAGTGGGTCATTTTGAATTTCGGGCCGGAAGAAAAATGGGGACGTAGCCCTGTGTCCCTATTTTTCGTTTTTGGAACTTCGGGACACAGGGCTACGTCCCCATTTTTTCGCTCCATTTTCCTGCGTCCTGAAATTCAAACTGACCCACTACCCGGCGGCGCAGGTAATGTTGATGCCGCTAGCGTCGTTAGCGGAACTGTCCTTGCTTTGCGGCCCGCCAATCGCACGCGCCAGTTTGTGAGCTTCTTCTGCCTCGTGAAGCTCAAGGCGTTCGTTACCGCACCGGGTCCGCGAAGGGGTCCGCGTCCGGCCCCTCGTCGGCAAAGCCGCCGCGGACAAACCCTCCGCATCCGGCGATCACGATACACAGGGTCGCGGGATCAGGGCCTCGTCCTTTCGTGAACTCTCGCTCTGCGACGCGCGCCCCCCGCAGCAACGCCGGCAGGCCGAAATTCCCCTCGTGGCAACGCGGCTCATAGTAAATTTGATTCGCCGCATCGCTTTGCTTCTTCAACTCCTGCTTGACGGTCCACAGTCTCGTCCACGTCGTCGGGTCGTCGATGGTGACGACATACTCGATCGTGTCCGCGTCGAGACGCGTCCACCGTTCCACGAGATGCAGGTTTTCGTGAGCTCCCTGAAAATCTGATTTCGGCGAGAAATTCGTGACGTCGACGACCAGCGTGTTGCCCTCCCAACGGCCTCGTGAATCCCCCCACCATTGGCGGACATTGGCAGGGAGGTGTGGGGCTGTCGTGATTGGGATTAGAAGATCGACACCTCGCCGGAAGTCTGCACAATTCGACTGAAACCGCCAATCCAGCTGCCAAAGTCTGGCAGGGTGGCGCCCAAACAACGCTCGCTCAGGGTGCGGTCCTCCGGGCCATCAGCGCGATTGATCGCGCCGCTCAAATACACTGGAGGCGTTTCGTTTCGTCTCGGTGATACAGGGCCGTACTTTCCGCCGGCGCAGCCAGGGAGTTGCTCTTTGCAGGCTGAGGTTGGTTGCAGGAGTGCGAGCTGAAACTGTCGCAGGACGGCCCTGGCTTTCTGAGCCTCAGGCGTGAGAGGAGGAATTCTCCCGTTCGGCGGATCGATGATGAGTGAGGTCCGCCTGCCGACGGGCAAATGCATCGTGAAGGGTGCCTGGACGAATTCGGCATTCACGTCTCGCTCGGTGCCCCGCACCCGGCGAGTTTCGGTGCTGTCTCGGCTGACAATATCCGCAATTCGTCGATCAAGCTCGGCGCGTTCTGCGTCAGTCAAAAACTCCCGGTCGCCGTACTTGGTGGGCCGCTGCAGAGGTATGTCGACATCTCTGGACCAAATGCCCTGCAGGTCCGGCTCGCCCCACGGCGTCTTCAGCGCTGGCGCCGTCTTGCCGGCGACCGTTGGCGCCTTGTTCGTTGCGGCGGGAGTCTGGGCGCCTTCGCCGGAGGCTTCGGCGACCCTGACCAAGCTTCCAAGCGAACTCGGGCCGGTAACGACGCGGATCGTCGGCAATAGGAGGGCAATCGTGATGGCTGCACTCGCGAACAGCGGTCTTCGCCGCTCCTTTTCATTCATCCACATGATCTGTGGCACACTCCCCGCTTATCAAGTTTCGACTTTCGAGTTACCGGTGACGAGTGTGAACTCGCAACCCGTAACCCGCATATCGTAAGGAGCTTCGGACAGTCCCATCCCTGCGTCGGTGCCTCCCAACCCAAATTTCACAATTTCGATCTTGGTGCCGGCTTTCACTACGCCAGGGATCTCTGGTGTCACTTTGTCCATGGCTGGTGGCTGCTCCGGTTGCTGACCGCGACCCCCTCCACCTCCTTGGCCGCGACGCTGACCGCCTTCGCGAGCTTGTCCGAACGCAGCCACTGCACAAAGCAGGCACAAAAGCGCAACTAAAATTGCTTTCGATTTCATGCCAATCTCCTCACGAACGCCTCCGAAGAGCGCACCGACCGCGAAGCGCGATCGAGCGCTTCTTCAGGGAGATCTTCGCCGGATTGTTTTAAGTCCCGCCACGGGATAACGTCGACTCCACGGAGCCGTCCCGTGGAGTCAACATGATCCAGAGCGGGAGTTAATAAGTTTTATTTGAGCAGTTCGACGTAACCTATCCGGCCCGAAGTATTCCCGGTCCACCAGATGCGGTTCGAATTGCTCGGATCGATCTCGATTCTGCGATGATCCTCTTCTGCGTTAGCGAGAGGGAACTCTGTAAAGGTCCGCGTCGCCGGATCGAAACGCGCAATCTGATCGGCATGTTGCTGGCTGAACCAAATCAATTTGCCTTTCGGATCGCCCTGGACGGAATACACCCCGGAGTCCTCAGTGGGAGGATCGAAGACCGTCATCTGCGTTGTCTTGTAATCCACCTTCATTAATTTGCCGGGAACGTGGAGTCCGACCCAGATGTTGCCTTCGGAATCCGAACCCATTTTGCGCGTGACCGCTCCCTTAACGGGGATGGAATACTCGTCAAACTTGCCGGTGGCGGGATCGATGCGGCCGAGCTGATTGAAGGTATTTTCAACGAACCAGACTTTGCCGTCACCGGCGATGGCCATCCCGTACGGAGTTGCGTTCTTCTTCGCCTGTACGCCGGCGGGAACCTCCCACACGTCGAATTTTTTGGTTTTTGGATCCAGGCGCATGATCTGATTGCTCCCGATATTACAGAGCCACACGCTTCCGTCCGGATGGACCCGCATAGTGTTTCCGGTACTGTTGCCATACTTGAGTTTCGGCACCGGGAACACATTGAACGTTTCAGATGCGATGTCGTAGTTCAGCCAACGGCGATTAGGGCCCCCATCGACGAACCAGAGTTTGTTGTCTTGACCTCTCACAATTCCATTCAACCGAACTTTTTTGGTGGCTCCAGCAGGCGGATCCAATTCTGTATACGTGAAGGTCTTCGTGTCGAACCTTCCCAGACGGCCGCCGGTCCGCTGGGTCAACCAGCCATTTCCTTGGTTATCGACCGTGATCTCGTGCGGTTCGACATTGGTTTTCGGCAACTCAAATTCCACCGCAATGTATTTTGTCGCGTCGCCCCGCATCAGCGTTCTTGGTAAGCGGCTATTGGGATCGACAGGCTGTCGGGCGCGGCGAGCGCGAGCATCGGCATCCGAGAAATTCGTCAAGAGATAATCCAGCAGAAGGTTGACTTCTTCGTTTGTCAGCTCGCGAGTGAAATCCGAGCCCCGAGCATAATCTTGCATGTCGTCGATGATTTCCAACCAGCCAGCGCGGTCGTAGCGGGCGTTAGCGATGCGGGCGGCATCGTGGCAAACCGAGCACTTCCCCGTCACAAGCTGCTTTCCATTTCCATCAGGAAGTCTCAACGGAGCGGTGGCGGCCGCTTCGCCGCCGCCTTGACCCGGCGGCCGGCCCGGCCAGGCGTTAGGCAAATGCGGCGCCCTCTTATCGGTGAGAGCGACGTCCACGGTTGTCGAGCGGCCTGCCGATACATCTTTCTGCGTGGAGAGCGCGCTCTGGTATTCTCCGCCCACTGCCTGGACGACGTACTTTCCAAGTGGGACGTTGGCTGAGTATCGGCCCTGCGCTTGGCTGATCACCATGAACGTCAAACGGCGCTCAGCGTCTTTCATCTTCACAAAGGCTCCCGCGACGGGTGCGCCGGCGGCGTCTTTGACGACTCCCTGCAGTACGCCAAGGCTGTCTGCCCCTCGAACCGAACTTGCACATACCATCGCCATCAGCACCAACATCGCGACAATCTTTCCATTTATCCGTTTCGGCATGACGTTCCTCCTAAGAAGCTTTCTGGTAAAAGACATTTTCAATCTTTCTACAGTGGTCGGCAACAAAACTCTATTGGAGCCAGCGCGCCAACCATGCGTGCACTTCCTCGTAGAAATGCCGGCTGTCTTCGCCGTTCGGATCCAGTGATTGGCGTTCCGCCACACCACAAGACGGCTCGGCACCTTCATCCGCTGAAGGGCACTCCGATTCTCCCAGGATCAGGCGCTTTGGTTTTGTGTTCGCTGCAAGACGGTCAGTTGATGGCGAAGTGCAATGATCTCGGCTTGCAGTACCACACAGCCGCGCAAGCCGGTGAGGAGGGAACGCAACAACATTAATATAAGTTGTTCTGATGTGGCGACTGTATCGTTCATCGGATGTGCTATTTGTACTGGAGTCTTGCGAGTTGTTAGATGGATGTTAGATAAATGCCCACTTTCCCCTTCTTGAATCGCAATCAAAACAGCTAAGTCTTTTATTTTATTAACGGAGGAAGAGGGATTCGAACCCCCGGTACGGTTCACCGTACAGTGGTTTTCAAGTCGAATCCCTCCCGCGACTCCCACCAACTCAGCCCGGTTAACCCCAAGAAAAGTATCACAGTCCGCCTCGGTCACCTGGCCTGAGTTGGAGCCTTTCCGGAACAGTTCACGGACAGAAGACAGACAGCCATGCTCGCGCACCCAACAAGAGTTTTGGGAAAAAAAGCCGCTGCGACGGACGGCGCCGGTGGTCCCATGCGTTCGACGATAGGCGTCGAGAATCTTGCGGATGTAATCCTTTTTGGCGATCTCCACGATTTGATCTCCGGAGGTTCAGCCTTGGGGATCGCGCAGGGATGGCCCGTCAATGCGGACAGGATGACAGTGATGGCGGATGCGGCTCAACATCGCCTCGACCATATTACGGTTGCCGAGAAAGCCAGCCCATTCGTCGTATCCGAGGTTTAATGCGGCGCATATTGTTATGCGGGCTCTCGTCGGTGAGAGCCCGCAGTTGCCCCTATCTTGACCGTTCTTCTCTCCGCATAAAAGTACGGCCTGTCAAAGACGCAATCAGCTTGTCGCTTGCTCGGAAGCGGCCCGCGCCGCCCCCGATCCGCCGAAATTTCTAACCGCCCAGGTCGACCGAGGCGAAATCACATCGGTGGTTCAAGCGACAGGTACGATCGACGTTTCACAAGCCTCCTGATCTGAGCCGAACTTACTCCATAGATGCAAGTAAGGTACGCCTGTTTCCAACCTGATCTGGAATATCAAAATTTTTTGCAGTCTTCATGAAATCTTCAGATTCGGCGAGTATAGATCTCAAAGCGAACCCCAAGAATTTGAAAATCGAGTTAAGACTGTTCATCCGGAGGTTGAGCGATGAACGCTCCATGTTCCGAAATTCGAGTGATCATCTGTTTGGCATCGCTATTTACCATGGTCTACTAGGCGCGTTAACCGACTCTTCGGAGGGAAACGAACATGATCACGATGAGGAATTGCACCGCCACCCTGCTCTTGGGTCTGGTTCTCGCCTGCGGCTCGGTCGCGGCGCGACAGGCCCCGGGCTTGATCGCCAAGAACCCCATACGGCTAACGAACGTCGAAGGCCGCATGGATCATCTTGGGGTCGATCTGAAAGGCCAGCGCCTCTTCGCGACGGCGTTCGACAATCACACGCTCGAAGTGCTCGATCTGAAGACAGGCCGGCAAATGCATACGATTCCAGGTCTGAACGAGCCCCAAGGAGCGTACTACGATCCTGCCACCAATCGGCTGTTCGTCGCCTGTGGCGGCGACGGTACCGTGAAGATTTTTGACGGCACCACGTATCGGCTTTTGCAGACGGTCACCCTCGACCTGGACGCCGACAATGTCCGCTATGACAGCCGAAGCCAGCACATCGTCGTGGGCTATGGGGGCGAGAAATTCCTGGCCGGCAAAGTAACACGGCCGGGCGGAGGCGGTGCGCTCGCCATCCTCGATACCAACGGGAAGCAGGTTGGAAACATTGACATGGACGCCCATCCCGAATCCTTCCAGCTCGAGAAGGTCGGAACCCGCGTCTTCGTCAATGTCCCGGACCGCCAGGAAGTGGAAGTCGCCGATCTGGCAAAGGGAACGGTGCTGGCTCGTTGGCCAGTAACGACGTGTACGACGAATTTCCCGATGTCCCTCGACGAGACTCACCACCGGCTCTTCGTTGGCTGCCGGATGCCTGCACGCCTGGTCGTCTTCGACACCGAGTCCGGCAAGATCGTCGCCTCGCCCGCAACGGTCGAACATACCGACGACCTCTTCTACGACGCGGGCAAGGGCCGGATCTATGTTCTCGGCGAGGGCTTCATCGATGTTTGGCGGCAGATGGACCCCGACCACTACGATCGCATTGGCCGCGTTGCCACGCCTCCCGACTCCCGCACGGGTCTGTTCGTGCCTGATCTGGGAGAGCTTTTCGAAACCACGCCGCACCATGGCGCTCAGGGCGCCCAGATCGGCCGGTACAGCATACATTAACGCAAGGAGGACAAAATGAAGAATGGTCTAGCACTGTATGCAATGGTTCTCTTTCTGCCGAGCTTGGTCTTTGGTCAATCCTCAGCCCTTCCGCTGACGCAGCGCATCGCGCTCCCCAACGTCGACGGGCGCATGGATCACATGGGCATCGATATCGCAGGCCAGCGGCTGTTCGCCACCGCCTTCGACAATCACACTCTTTCGGTGATCGACCTGAAGGCCGGGCGGCAGATCTCGTTGATTCCCAATCTCGATAAGCCGCAGGCGGCCTACTACGATGCCGCCACCAATCACCTCTTCGTCTCCGCGGGCGGCGACGGCTCGGTGAAGATGTTCGACGGCAAGACGTTCCAGCTGCTGCAGACGATCAAGTACTCGGCCGATTCCGACAACCTTCGCTACGACGCCAAGAACAAGCATGTGATTGTGGGTTACGGCGGGGAAAAGTTCATCTATGGGGCACCCGCGCGCCAGCAGGGCGACGGCGCGATGGGGATCATGGATCTCGCGGGCAAGAAAGTGAGCGAGATCCCGACGGATGCGCACCCCGAATCCTTCCAGCTCGAGCAGATGGGGACCCGCATCTTCATCAATGTCCCGGACAAGAAGGAAATTCAGGTGGCCGACCTTGCGACCGGGAAAACCGTCGCGCATTGGCTGGTGAGCTGCACGGACAATTTCCCCATGGCGCTCGACGAAACCCATCATCGGCTGATCGTTGCCTGCCGCGAGCCTTCGGCATTGGCCGTGTTCGATACGACGTCCGGCAAGCAAGTCACACAGGTTGCCGTCGACCCCGGCCTGTTTTCGGACGACATCTTCTACGACCCGGCCAAGAGCAGGATCTATGTCGTAGCCAGGACCGCGGCCGGAAGCGATCAGAGAGCACCGGGGCCGGGGATGCTCGAGATCTTCCAGCAGAAGGATCCCGATCACTACGAGAAGGTCGGAACGCAGCCGACGGGCTTTGGCGCGCAGACCGGCTTCTTCTCACCCGCTTTGGGGAAACTCTTCGTTGCCACGCGGCGCCAGCAGGGCGGAGCGGGCGGGGAAATCCTCGTCTACGACACGAAATAGGAGTTGCAAACGGCGTAGCGGGCTACTCATCGGGAAGGTTCCCACGGCGCCAGGTGCCGGCACGTCGCTTTGGTCGCCGCAGCTGAATCGCCTTTATGTTGGCGCTCCATCAAATGGTAAAGAAGAAGCAGCAATCCTGGTTTTCGAGCCGCAGCCGTGAGGAGCCGCCTCTTCGAGGAATATCACGGGAGGAAATATGAAGATAGTCTCTGCGACAGTGAGTCTCATCGGGTTCGTCGCGATCGCTTTCTCGGCCGGGTGCCGCAGCGCGCCGGCTGCGGACACACTTTCCGCGACGCTACACGACCTTCCAGGGGATGACGGATATCAAAAGGCCCGCAACTGAACGAGCTCTGCCAGCCGTCAGCGCAGCGACATCATGTGTTGTTTTAGTGGATGAGTTCCGTGTATAGAGTAAGAAACCTTCGCGGAAGGCACGGGACTGAGATGGCTCTTCTAGCCGCAGGTGTGCTTGCATTTTCTAGTGTTCTCTGCATCGGCCTAAATGCGCAGGTGTCCGGCGGCGTTCTGTCCGGCACCGTGATGGACGCCTCGCAAGCCGCTATACCCAATGTGAGGGTCACGCTCACCAACGTGGCGACAGGAGTTGCTCGCGCAGTCGCAACGGATGCTACAGGTTTATACACAGTACCCGACCTCCTACCCGGAAGTTATGAGATGACGGCGACCGCCCTGGGCTTTACGACTCAAGTGCGAACCGATATCACAGTGAATCTGGGCGCGAGACCGGTGCTCAACGTGGTGATGCAAGCGGGAGACTCGAACCTGGTCGTTCGGGTCTCTGTTTCCGAAAATCCGGTGGATCCGGCTTCCTCTGTAACCGGTGGAAACGTCAGCTCCTCCACGGTGCTTGACTCTCCGCTCAACGGGCGTGACTGGACTCAACTCGCAACTCTTCAGGCGGGTGTCACGGGGGTGCAGACGGGGACCGCCGAGGGCGGAGGCAACATGGAGCGCGGTTTTGGAGCAGCCCTGAGCATTTCCGGCGCCCGGCCGGATCAGAATAACTATCGCCTCGATGGCGTGAGCATCAACGACTACTCGAACGGAGCGCCAGGAAGTGTTCTGGGTGACAATCTCGGCGTCGACGCCGTTCAGCAGTTTTCTGTGCTGGGCAGCAACTATCCCGCCCAGTACGGCCGGACCACGGGCGGAGTCATTAATGCCGTAACGCGCTCCGGCACGAACGCCTTCCACGGAAGCGTCTATGAATTTCTGCGCAACAGCGCCCTGGATGCGCGAAATTTCTTTGACGCGAGGATTCCTCCGTTCAAGCGGAATCAATTTGGAGGTTCGCTCGGAGGGCCGATCCAGAAGGATCGCACATTCGTCTTCGCGGATTACGAGGGACTTCGTCAGTCTCTAGGTGTTACCCAGGTGAACACTGTACCGTCGGCAGCAGCGCGGAATGGCGTGCTTTCGACAGGATCCGTGCGGGTCGATCCCGTAATCTCGCGATATCTGCAGGCATTTTATCCACTACCCAACGGCCCTCCGCTCGGGAATGGCGATACCGGTATCTTCAGCTTTGCCGGGCAACAAGTCACGACGGAAAACTATTTCACCACTAAACTCGATCGCAAGTTGTCAGATCAAGACAGCATCTCCGGCACCTATATGCGCGACAACTCTATAGTCGTGCAGCCGGATGCTTTTGACCAACTGTTGACGAACGTTGTATCACGGCGGCAACTCCTCACGCTGCACGAGCAACACATTTTCAGTTCGACGTTCTTGAATGCCGTTCGCTTTGGCTTCAATCGGGCTGTGGCCATTGAGGGTGGAGTGTCAAAGGTGATGAACCCCCTCATGGCGGACCCTGCGTTCGGTTTCATCCCAGGACAGTTTGTGGGGTCAATACAGTCTGTCCCCGGGCTCACGGACTTCGGGGGCGGATTGAACGCGCAGCGCCCGGGCACGCGAGCCAATGGCAGGAACGTCTTCTGGAATTCATTTCAATGGGTTGACGATATCTCCCTGATCAAAGGAACTCATACCCTGCAATTCGGTGCGCTCGTGGAACGCATGCAAGATAACTCGCTTTTGTCGGGACAACACAACGGGAGTTTCAAGTTCAGTTCACTTTCCGATTTCTTGACCAACCGGCCGCGAAATTTTATCGGATTTGTACCCATTCCCATACCAGTGCTTGGGACTCGCCAAACGCTCTTCGGCGCATACGTTCAAGACGATATACGTCTGCGGAAAAATTTGACCCTCAACACAGGCTTGCGCTACGAGATGGCCACAGTCCTGACGGAAGCGCACGGCAGGCTCTCGAACTTGCTCCATGTGACCGATACTGTGGCACGCCTGGGCTCTCCGTACTTTTTGAACCCGACGTTGAGGAACTTCGAACCACGCGTCGGGTTTGCCTGGAACCCTTCCGCCGATGGCAAGACGATCTTCCGGGGTGGCTTCGGCATTTTTGACGTGTTGGCCCTACCCTACGCGTTCACGTTGATCACGCCGTATGTGGCTCCGTTTTCTCAACGCGTAGTCGCGGACGTGCTTCCGCCTGGTTCTTTTCCGATGGAAGCATTTCGGGAAGCGGCCGGCAACTCTGCAAATCTTTCCACAAGCTATGTCGAACATGCTCCGAAGCGAAGTTATGTGATGCAATGGAACCTGAGCGCAGCTCGGGAAATTTCGCCTGGCATTGTTGTCACGCTGGGTTACGTCGGATCGCGGGGAGTCCATTTACCCTACCGAGACGAAAACTTTGACATGGTTTTGCCGGCGCTGACCCCCGCCGGTTATCTCTTCCCGCCTAAAGCGGATAGTCAGAAATTGAATCCAGCTTTTGGACGCATCACAGGTATGTTGTGGCAGGCCGACTCGTTCTATGACGCATTGCAGGTAGTGACCACGAAGAAAGTGAGCCATGGTATCCAGCTTCACGCGGCGTACACGCTCGGCAAGAGTATCGACACACTGTCTGCGACTGTGGCGAACGACGCTTTCCCTAATGGACTATTCAATCAGCTCTTCTTCGATCAGCGCACAACCCGGGGCTTATCGGATTTCGATGTGCGCCAGAATTTTGCTTTCAACTCTACCTGGGCCGTTCCCGCCCTCAAGATGCGCTCGGGGGCGGCGCAATGGGCATTTGGTGGATGGCAGTTGGGGGGCATTTACAGGGCCTCAAGCGGCCAGCCTTTTACTCCACAACTGGGTGGCGATCCATTAGGCATGAAGTTGGATCAGACCAGCGAGCCGCCGGACCGCCTTGTGGGCCCAGGCTGCGACACGCTGACCAACCCTGGAAATCCTAATCACTACATCAAAACTCAGTGCCTCGCTTTTCCGAATCCGGCAAACCTTCGAGGCAACCTCGGACGCAATACGTTGATCGGACCAGGGCGATCGAAATTGGATGCTTCGATTTTTAAGAACAACTACATCCACCGATTTACGGAAAACGTCAATGTCCAGTTCCGAGCCGAATTTTTCAACGTCTTGAATAGGGCTAATTTTTCCTCTCCGACCGCTAACCTCACGGTCTTCGACCAGGCTGGAAATCCCGTCTCCGGCGCGGGACTGATCACCTCCACCCAAACGTCGTCGCGCCAGATTCAATTTGCGTTGAAGGTGATCTGGTGAGACATGGACCGATCGTGACGTCCCTGCCGAGCCAAAAACCGGTTCAATCTCTCGCCGTGTGAGATGTTCACGCACGTTCTCCCGTGCGCGCGTGAGATTCCACAGAGCCTCCTGTTTTCCGTTCCGCTTTGGCGATCAGGACGGGCACCGTCCCTTGATCATGGAACGCAGCGATTGCGGCACCGCTGTCTCGTCGCCCGAGACGCACAAATTCGTGAATCTGTGAAAGCCCGCGCGCTCCCACATCCTGAATCCCGTTTCGGAAAGAAGAAACTGCCCGGAGATTGATCAGCTTCCTGCTCATCTCTATTCCTCGGTTGCTCAACCGGTCTCGCAGGCCTATTTGTGCCGGTCAGGCAGGCTTATTTGTACCAGTCAAAATTGTACTCGACTCCAATGTGCTGAAGCCCACAACTGCGGTATCTTCGCACGGTTGAAAAAGCATTTTGACGAAATATCGCGAAATGCTGAACCCGGCGCCGAGCCCATGCAGTTCTCCACTGCATCCATTTGCGTGCGCGCAGAAGCCCTTGGCGGCCGAGCCGAAGTGTCGTGGATAAGGGGCTCGGCAATCATGGATGTCGAGGTTCTTTGTGAATCCCGGCGGACCAAGTCGTCGGCAGCAATCTTCAGGACCTGGGCGGCGAATGCAAGCCCGGCAGGGCGCAGGAAGTAAAAAAAGGAGCGGAGCATGCCGAATCGTTCAAAGAACCAGGGAGTTCGAAAATGAAAATGATTCTTGTTCTGATGACGATCGGGCTGGCGGGGCTGGCGGTATTTCCGCTCGTCGCCGCACCCATCCAACGCCTCTCCACGAATGCAGCGTGGCGCGTCACGGGCTGGAGCGGGGCCACATCGGGGACAGTTCCGATCGCCGCCTCGATCCTGATTGTGGGTCTGATGATTCGCACCTGGAGGCATCCCCAATGAGCTACGAATTCCACACCTCGAGGTTCTCTATGGGCTCGCGCAAAAATAACTCGATCGTATGTAAAGACAATGAAGGCGGATACGTACTTGTAACGGTCGCAGTGTTGTTGTTTGTGCTCGTCGCCTTTATGGCGCTGGCTATCGATACCGGGGTTTTGTTTGGCGCAAGAACCTCATCCCAGGGGGCGGCGGACGCTGCGGCTCTGGCCGGCGCATTCACCTTTGTCGCGAACCCTAATTCTTTGCAACCCGACACCGCGATCCTGCACGCAAAGCAGACGGCCATGAGTAACAAGGTGCTGGGTACTTCGATCGAGGATGCTCAGGTCGACGTCCAGGTAGTGGATGTGGCTCCGGACCCCAGACGGGTGACTGTGACGATTACGCGTTCGGAACCCACATTTTTGGCCAAGATACTGAATGTGGACACTGTCGCCACTGAGGTTCGCGGTGTCGCCGAAGTCGGCCGGACTTCAACGGGCACCAAATGTATGAAACCCTTCTTCCTCCCAAACACGATCTTTTCTACAAAGGTGCCGTGCGACGCGTGCGCAAGTTCACCGCCCGAGCTGCTGGTGTCAGGCGGTGCGGTAACAGCCTTCGCGAAGGGTTGGTTCGGCCAGCAAATTACGGTCAAGGGGAACGACAAGTCGACCCGTTTAGCGCCGGGCCAGTTTTATGCCATTAACGTGACTGGACCCGGAGGCGATCCCTATCGGGACGCAATTTCGACGTGCTTCCAGGATTTTTACGTTTGCCGGAATACCTATGGCACCCTCTCTGGCAATAAGGTTGGACCAACAAAACAAGGAGTTAAAGATCTAATCGGCAATCCGCCGGACGTGTATCAGTCCATGGGCCGCTATCTGCGTCCGGATGGCACGATTCACGACACAAGTAAGTCGCTGGTCATAGCTCCCATCTGGGATGTCTGCAATTTTGTGGACCCGGCGACGGGCATTTCCTTTTGCCCAACCGGGGACTTCCCATCGGGCAGCGGCACGAGCCTCCAGATCGTCGGATTCGCGTTGCTGTTTATAGATGGCATTTCGGGCGGCGGTGATGTGACGGCCGAGTTGATCAATGTAGTAGCCTGTGCAACAACCCCGCCCACAGGAGTGGATGAGGATGCTGGAACCGTCTTATCGCTTCCGCTTCGATTGGTACGCGTACCGTAGTGAAGTGAACGTGGTGAAAGGTAGGGATGTAACGTGTTCGGTACTTGGCTGGATTAATGGGAATAGCCCCAACGGGAATCGAACCCGTGTTTTGGCCTCGAGAGGGCCACGTCCTAGCCTGTAGCGAGCGAGTCCGCAACATGGTTCGGGCTGGCGTCGCGGAACGCGGCGCCATGGAAATCAGTGGTCGTCGCACGCGGAGCATTTTTGACCGGTACAACATTGTTAGCGAGGCGGACCTTCGAGACGCGGTGCGGAAGACACAGGCTCATCGGGTTGCCATGGCGGCGCCGCGAAACGGGTAGCTGGACCGTTAACAGTCCAGCAGCCCACCCTGCTTCAGCGATTCTTCCCGTTCCTGCGTTCCCGCCTTCGGCCGATCTTTCCAGGGATGGAAGGCTCGACGTTTAACGACCACGGATGGTATCGATGTCCAAGACGCGCCTCCCTCTCCCAGAAGGAGAGGGAGCCTCGGCAAAAGCCCGGTCTCTCCGCGAACAAGCACGCCGCAAAAAGGTCCGCAAAAGGTCTGCATTGGAGACGCTCGTTCAAAGACCACGGATGGTATCGATGTCCACGACGAGGAACACCTCCGCAAAAGACCGTAAAAGTCCGCATTCCTCCGCCCGCCGAAGCCGCACCAAAAGCCAACCCCACACCCCCGCAAAAGTCGGAAAAAGTCGGACGTTGACGGCGCGTCAGCAGAAGTTCCTCGAGCTGAAGATCGCTTGGCCGTATCCCCCTAGCGCCCGGGCGGCCCGCCTGGCCGGTTACTCGGAATCGGTCGCACGGAAGGCGACCGTTATCATTGAGCGCAGCCCGCTCGTCCGGCGGCTCCTGGAGGAATGGATGCACCGTGAGGGCATCAGCGATCGGGCGCTTCTCGACGAGATCACATAGAAAGGAACGCACACGATGGGATTATCGACAGAAAAAAAGACGGCCATTCTCACAGCCGTCTCCGATATCGAAACGGCGCTCGCGAGCTTCGCGGCCGCGTACAACACGCTCGTGTTGGCCCAAAAGGCCGCGAAGGATGCACTGAATGACAGCGGCGGACTCCGGGCGGTGGACCGGTTTAACAATCACGCGGCGCTGTACACGCTGGGGGCAAACATTGGAGGGCATATGCGGTACCTGGGCCTGGCCGAGGTGTTCGCAAACGATCCTGGCCCCTCGGTGCGCATCCCGGACCTGGTGGCGGTGGTGACTGAGCGATTGGGAGGCCTGTGATTCGCAAAGTTTGCGGTTTCTGTGGCGGCCTGGTCCCGATGGTGCATTGGGAATTCTGCAGCCCGGCCTGCAAAGTGGCCGCCCAGCGAACGCGACGCCGCGGGGACACGACACCCGCCGCGAAACAAGGCTCGCCGCCGCCCCTCACGCCCGAACAGCGAGCCGCTCTGGATCTCTTTGTCGTGGTCGAGCACGTGCCGCAGAGACCTTACAGATTGGGGACGTCATCGACCTTGGACCTGTGCCAAGGCCTGGCCCGCTCTACCTGGTCATCCTAACCGAAGTCGAGATCATCACCGCCGGCGCGCCAGGCACGATCAGCTTCGCGCTCGCCAGCGATGCGCAAGCCGCGATCGCGACGATGGCTCGGCCACGGTGCACTTCGCCACGAAAGACTTCGTGACCGATGATGCGGCCGCGAACGATGCCCGACTGAATGGGAGTGAAATCATCGCCTGCGTGAAGCTGCCCCCGGACGGTCCCCCCTACGAGCGCTATTTGGGGATCCTCCGCACGATCGGGACAACGACCGTCACGGCGGGGAAGATCAATGCGTTCCTGACCGCCGATCCGACGGACTGGAAAGCCTACGCCAACGGGATCTAGTTGTTTGGAGGAGTGACCATGATGAGCGGAGTGCGCGGAGCACAAGCCCGGCAGGGCGCAGTTTCAATGGATGTGAGCGCGACAGCGCGAAACGAGGAATCGATGAGAAACCGGCACGTTTCCCGCACACCCTCCGGCAAACCCGCAACTGGCGGGGGCTGCAGACGGCGCATTGCTGCCCTCACCCAACGGTCACGGTAACGTGGACCGACGCACCAAAGCCGCGATGCTCCAGGCAATCGGTGAGATTCAGCACGCGATCGAACAGTTCGGCCGCGCGTACCGGGATCTGCAGCGGGCCTTCGACCGCGCTCGGGATGAAGCAACACCGGAGGCGGCCCGGCGCCTCTGGATGAGCTGCGGACCTCGCCTCTGGAAGCAGGACATTCGCCGGAGCATGCTGGCCAACCGCCTCCAGGATGTGATCGAGGAGCCGCCCGGTACCGGGCGACCGATCGCCGATCTGTCCGCCGTCTTCCGGGTGCGGATGCGCGAGCTATGAGGAACCCTGAAATTATTCCTGCAAATAATTTTGATCGATCTATTTTGGGAAATTAAGAACGAGAGGAACCATCCATGCCCACAGTTAGAACATAGCGCGGCCTGTGGCCGCAACCAAAATTGAGGGAATCGGCTGGCCGCGCGCTGTCAGCATTCAGCTTTCAGCCGTCAGCTTCTGAACGAAGACGGTGAGCATGCGTTTGATTCGACGGTCCGTTGAGACAGTTCTTCATAGTCGTTGGGCAGGAGTAGTTTCAGATCACGCGCTAACAGGAGTTGATACTCCAATTCGCTGGCTGAACCTCTGGCGATAGTGCAAAAGCGGGCCAATTCGACATCCCCCTCTCGACCGCAGCCTTCGGCGATATTCGACGGAATCGAGGAAGCAGCCCGGCGGATCTGGGACGTGAGTCCATAAGTCTCTTCGCGCGGGAATGCTGCGGTGATGTGATAAACGGCCAACGCCAGTTCATGAGATTTTTCCCACACCTTCAGTTGCCGGAAGTCTTTCATACGCGTTTCATTCTGTATTAATTGTGGGAAGTTGGTCACGATCTTATCGATAACGAGATCGCCAGGCGGAGGCTGGAGACAATGAAGGAATTCATCTCCAAACATGAGGAGCGTATTCATGGTGTGCTTTCTTGTTTCGATCGGATGCTATTTCGCGGCTATCTGCCGATCATGAGCGGCTGGCAGATGGCGCAGTTCTTCAATAGTTCTAAGATTCGATTTCGAGAACTGAAGCCATTTCTTGTTCAACACGCCGAGCGGGTCAAGAAACACGCGATCGAGGTCGCCGCACAAGAAGGACGGCCATTTCAATATCTTCAGGAAAAGATCAAAAAAGAGGGTCTTGCCAAAGAAATCGCCGAACGCGATCACATCGAGGAGGGATTGGTTTGCGTCCTTTCGATACTGGAGCCGTGTCGCACGTTTTCATTCCGGTCCGAAAAAGGGAAACCGTTCGTCGCCTCGGCACGCCGGAAGTGCCTGTTCGTGTACTTCTATTTCATGGATCGTGATTTCGGTCTGATCCATGTCAAACTGCAAACATGGTTTCCGCTGCAGATCCAGGTTTACGTCAACGGACACGAATGGCTCGCCCGGAAACTGAAGCAGAACGGAATCGGCTATAGCAAGCGGGAAAATGCGTTTCTCTGGATCGAGGATTTGACGAGAGCGCAAACATTCTCGGACCGTTTTTGTTCGCTGGATTGGCCTCGCCTGCTCAATCGTTACGCCAAAAAGATTAATCCGCTGATGGCCGATCTTCTGAAATCGATGCCGTACTATTGGGTCACCGCCCAAAGCGAGTACTCGACCGACATTCTGTTCAAGAGCCCGGCTCACTTAAGCGAGCTTTACCCGCGATTACTGAGTCACAGCACGTTGTGCTTTGGCGCCAAGGAAGTCATGAGCTTTCTTGGAAGAAAGATCCGTCCCTACTTTGAAGGGGAAATCGTCAGTGATCTTTGCGATCTCTCGTTCAAACGCATTCCCGGGTCCCGGATCAAACACCGAGTGAAACAGAACTGGCTCAAGATGTATGACAAGGCCGGTTCGGTCCTCCGGTTGGAGATGGTCATCAACAAACCGGAGGGATTTACCGTTCGCAAACAAGTGACGCGCAAAGGCAAAAAAGTCATGAGGTGGGTCGACATGCGAAAGGGTGTGGCGTACTTGTTCCGCTATCGCGACGTTTCATTGGCGGCCAATAGCCGTTACCTGGCCGCTCTGGCTGACGTCGACGATCCAACTGACGCGATCCGCACTTTGGATCGCATCACGACCCGTAGGCAAGTGGCTCCAAAACGAACCGCAAAGGCTTTCAATCCGCTCGCGCGCGATGAAACTCAGATCTTCCGTGCCTTGCTCGGTGGACAACACATGATCCGCGGATTCTCCAATCCTGACATCCGACAGATACTCAAAGACTCGCCGCACCTGAAAGACATCACCGATCCGCGCCGTCAAAGCGCCAAAGTGACGCGCATTTTCAACCGCTGTCACGCTCACAGTCTGATCGCCAAAATCCCCCACTCGCGACGCTGGCGCTTAACCAAACAAGGCCGTATTGCCATGACTGCTTCCATTCAACTGCGCGATATTCAATTCCCGATCACTCATATGAAACTCACTGCATGACGCGAAACTTCTCTGCGAAAAACGGAGAATGTACAGACAAAAGATCTATACGCCTCGCCTCGATCCGAAAGCCCTGCCCACGGTGCGACGCGGAGGTTACGCCGGGCCCCAACTACCCTCCACCAAGTGGTGGAATCGACGATGAAAGCGGCCAACATCGATCCCAACCCGAAACCCGGGACGCCGGAAGCCGTGCGCGTGAACGAATTCGAACGGCAGTTGGGGGAGCGCGTTGTCCGCCTCCAACGGCACATGGCTTTCTTGCCCGAGGAAGTCCAGCACGAAGCCGACATGCTGACGGATCGAGACCTCGAAGCCGGGCGCCATCTTCGGCACCGCCTGGCCCAACCCCGGACCGCTCGCCTTTGAAACGACCGTCGAGGATATTCCGCCCGAGGACCTCCGCAAGATCGACAAGACCCTGACCTTGGGCAAAATGCCGATCACCCCCGACAACCGGCTGAAGTTCTACCGCTCCAAGCTCGAAAACGACCAGCAGAGCAAGAAGCGACGAGAGGGGCAAAACCCTTAGGACGCCGAACCCGCCTCCCCAGGTGTTGTTCGCGGCCGATCAAAGTAGGAGCAGCAGCCCCACTTTGTTTTTTGGCCCGCTCGGGTCCTCACTTCGAGACCACGCTGGTGGTTTTGGAAAACACGCTCAGCACGGCGTCGGAAATCCCGGGCGCCGAGGCGGCGATCAAGAGAGCGATCAACACGAGCATGATGGCGTACTCGATGGTCGTGACGCCGGCTTGGTTGCTATTCGTCCTTGATGTCTTCATTGTTTCTTCCTTCCTTGTTTTTGAAATTTCATTTCTTCAGTCGCTTCCGGAGATCCTCTTCGGCCGGCTCCGGCAGCCGGGGTCCACACACCGCGCATTCGCCACAATGCTGACTTTCAGGCAATTGCCGTCTTTCCATCAATGAGCCAAACGTGCCGGGCCATCTTCGGGGAAGCTACTTCCAATCAAGGTGCGGGGCGGATTTCGGATCAAGCCGGCCCCGTTGGGGAGGCCACCCAACGCGCCCTCGGAGAGCTGCGCCAGTCCTGCGTGCGGAGAAGGGGTGTGCCGGACGTGTGCCGGATTCGCTTCGTTGAGGGGTCAACCATTCGTCTTGACGCGCGGCTGCGCGGAAGAACTAGCGAGACTTACTTCAGGACCACCACTACGGCGATGACCCCTATGCCAATCGCGACGATGAGGGGAACGAGCCAGGCAAGCCTATTCACGCTTCCGCCTGGCCGGATGTGGACCGCTCCGCTGGCGTCATCCAGGCCCGGGCCGAGCACGTCAAGAATGGCCGTCCCCATAAGATCGTCCTGGAAGGGGAGCTGGCGGACCTCATCGAGCGGCGTTGGGCGGGGAGGGTGTACTCGACGCCGAGCGGTCCCGGCATTGCGAAGTATGTCTTTCACCGGGAGGGGCAACCCATTCGCGATCCTCGCAAGGCGTGGGCATCGGCCTGCAAAGCGGCGGGACTGGTGAAGCCGAAGCTGGATCGTCATTCAGGGAGTTGGAAACGAGAAGTAGCCACAAAACCGGCACAATCGCGTGCCGCGCCCTCGATATCGGCTTTCTCGGACTTCGCTCAAGTCGTTGACTTGGGACGGAGGAAGAGGGATTCGGTCGTCCGTTCCACCCTCATTCTACGTAAGTTATTGAATTTACGATTTGCACAATTGGCACAATTTGCAAAAAAGCACGACTTTGGCAACTTTGACGCGCAAACTCGCTACAGGACCTCCCCCCGAATAAACCTCATCTGACGTGACGGCGAAGGTTGAAATGGCGTTCACATATCCGCTTGCCAGATTCAGCGCTGCGGGGCTTTTGTCCGATACCTGATCCCCGCATACATATCTGATTCCCAATTTCCGGCAAACATGCGCTGACATGGATTTCTTTGAAGGGGACGCTCTCCCGGCTGGGAGAGCGTCGAGTCAGAGAAGGGCTTATGCCGCTTGGCCGAGGTCGACACGTTTGCGCGGGCGCACAACAAGCAGTCCATGCCGCGCAAGCCACTCGTCCAGGGCCAATTCGCCCGGTCCGCCAACAAGCAGCGCCAAGTTAGCGGCGAAGAGTAAGAACGTGAACTCGATTCCGTTCGGCAGGAAGAAGCCGTTGGGCATGTGCACCGAAATCATCGCGACTGCCATGATGCCGGCCAGCAGCAGGGCCGCATAGCGAGTCAGCAGTCCAACGAGTAGTGCGCCACCGCCGATGAACTCAACAACGGCGACCGCGAATGCCCATGCATTACCTGGAACAAAACCGAGTTGCTCGAAGTATCGGGCGGCACCCTCAAGTCCGGGGCCTCCGAAAGCTCCAAACAATTTCTGGGCGCCGTGGGCCATGAAGATAACGCCCACAAAGGAGCGAAGTATGAAGTTTGCCCAGTTTTTATATGAGTTCAGCCACTTGTCGAGCATTTACTTTCACCTCCTTTCATCTGTGTTTTCACGCTTCGACACTAACGGGCGTCTGTCGAATGCGTTCTCGCGCTCCGGCGGTTTTCGGCAAGATCACGCGAAGCACGCCGCGTTTGAAGCTGGCTTCGACGTGATCGATGTCGATGCCGTCCGGAAGCGGAATCGTTTTCTCGAACACACTCCACGATCGTGCTAGTGAATAAAAGCCTCTTCGGTTCTTTTCCTTTTCCTCTCGGCGTTCCGCTTTGACGGTCAGAGTTCCATTCGAAATCGAGACGTCAACATCCTCCTTTTTCATTCCCGGTAGCTCCGCCTCGATGACGGTCTCGTTGTCGCTTTCGCGAACATCAATCCGCGGAAACGTGGCGACACTCTCAAACATGTACTCCCGTCGAACCGGGATGTCATTTTCGCGCCAGTTCCACGGGAGCAGCTTTTTTATCTTCATACGCACTTTCCTCCTTTCACGCTGTAATGCAGAATGAATGCTCGTTTAAAAGTTCATTAGGGAGGACGGAGAGACGGAGTCCCTCCGTCCGGCGAGTCCGAATGGACACGCTGTGTGCGGCTTACGCCGCGATTTGAATGCGTTTTGGTTTAGCCGCTTCCTTCTTGGAAAGGGTAACCGTCAGAACGCCATTCTTGAATTCGGCCTTAATGTTGGCCTCATCAACAATGGCTGGCATCGAGAAGGACCGGCTAAACGGCCCATACGGACGCTCGCTGCGCAAGAAGCGCTCCTTCTGTGAGTCACCTTCGAATTGCCGGTCGCCCTTCAAAGTCAGGACGTTGTTTTCCAGCCGGATATCCACGGATTGTGGGTCGACCTCCGGCAATTCGGCTTTCAACACAATTGCGTCCTCTCTTTCTAAGATATCGACGAGCGGAGCCCACACCGAAACATCGGCAGGCTCTCCGTTTCGCCAATCGAGGACTGTACCGTCAAACAGGCGGTTCATTTCCTGTTGCAGTTGATTCAACTCACGGAAGGGAGTCCAACGAACGACATTGCCTTTCATAGTTTATTACCTCCTTCTAAGGTTGTTTTCAACTCGTTCCAATATTTGTTTAAGTCTGGAGTTGGTACCTGTCAAGGGGCCCACGCGGCATGGCCGCATGGGCTCAACGGTTCGCCATGCCCTTTAGCCAAGCTTCTCAACTTGCAGGTCGTTGTTGACTTCAAAAGCCATCACACCTGTACGCACGTTCATTTCAGCAAGTTGCTTTTCCATTGGTGTCGCAACCATGCCTTTGAGCGTCACTTTTCCGTTCTGCACGACAATGTGAATCGGCGGATTGGGTCCAATCAGGTACGTTCTGAACTGCGGATCTCGGTAGATCGCCCGGTATGCGGCATAGCGGATCTGATCGTCAAAAGTCGAGAGCGGCAGAACGCGCACCTCGTTTTCGATCTGCTTCACGCCCGCTACTTCTTCGACAAGGCGGACATAATCCGTTTTGCGGTATGGTTCGCGAACCGCACCTGTCAGCGTGACGACGCCGTTATGGACCGTTCCCTCAATCCAATCGAAGATGTCGTATCGGGGATACATACGAATGGCGTGTGACACCTCTTGGGCGAGCTGTTCATCCGACTTTCGAACATCAGCGACGGACAGGTGGTTTTCCACGAGCACACCGTTGCCGGCATGCCTGGCCTGCTCTTCCGCTTCTCGCATGAGCTTCAAGCTCGGCACCGTACCGGACAACGTGATGACGTGGTCGTCAACGGCAACTCGGATCTTCGCTCCATTCTTGGGCGTAAGGTGGCGTTTTTCGAGATTCCGTTCGACGATGCTCTTGATGGTAGAGTCGGATGCATACTTCGAAGCGCGATCGGCTCCTGGGAATTCGATACCGTAGTTGCTTCCGCGATAGAACCATTCCCGAATCGCGTACGGATTCCCTTTTTCCGTTTCATAGAGGCTGATCTCGGGCTTCTCGGGAGCCTCAGGACGATAGTCGGGGATGCCCATCACCGTGGCGTAGAGCTTCGTTTCATCCGCATTAAAGACCTGAACAACATTGCGGCTACTCCCCAAATCCGCTAGTTTCATGACGTACTTACCTGCGGGAAGGACGACCTGGCCCGGAATTTCCAATGGTTGATTCGTAGTGATGATCGTCTTTTTATCAAAATCGCTTGCCATCGCGGTAGCTGACAGGGTCAAGCAAACCACAACGAGGCCAAGCACAATGCTGAGTGTTTTCATTCGAGCGAACATAGCTATACCTCCGTATTCATGATTTGTGGTTTATCGAAGGGGAATGCCCGTGACCCTGAAGCTGGACTGACTGCAAGCGTCAAGGTCCACGATCCCCCGAAGCTTGGAGATTAGTTTTTCGATGTCTCGGTCAAGACCTTATGAGTGCTTGCCCGATACAAAATATTCCGACGCAGAAAGCGAAAAAAAGTGAGCGTTCTTTTCCTCGCTTCTGCCGCCACGGTCCGCACGATAGAAAGGTCGGAGATTGTGTGTAATTTCCGACGGAACTATCGCAATAGAGATCGCTTATCCTGAGACGCTTTTCTGTTTCGCAGCATGGCAGGCACACGGCAAAGTTCAGCGGACCAATTGCACCAGATCCGATTCTTTGGCAAATGCGGCCGCTAGCGGTTCATCAAACGTGGCCAAGGTAAGGCGGTGCTGCCGGGCTACAGCGACCAGGTAATGGTCGGTGACTTGGTTTGCTCCCGTCATCAAGTCCGTTCGTACCACTCGGTCTTCGCAGCTCAGATCGTCCGGAATAAAGTGGTGGCGCCGGTCAGCGAGAAATCCTCGCAGCACGCCGAATGCCTGCTCGGGTGACATGCTATAACCGAGAGCCGGATGGGAAGAAACTCGTGCAAATCCAAGCTGCGATACCGGACACGTTGCGAAATCGGTGGCGTGGCGAAGCCATGCGCGTGCGACTTGATGATGTTCATGGTTTTCCCAAAGCAAAGCCATCAGCAGATTCACGTCAAGCAGAAACGTCATGGCGTCTGCGTTTCGATTTCTTTCACGAGGCGCAACGTGATGACACCGTTAGTCGTGCGGATTACCGGCAAGCCGTCGTCACCGGTCACGATAGTAAAGCGCTCGCCAGCACTTGCCTGTTTTGAAAGGAAGTAATGGCCAGGTGCGACTCGTTCTAATTCGAATAAGTCACCAGGTGCAAGTTGGTCGGCGTCCTGAACTTGCTGCGGAATCGCGATCTGCCCATCCGCGTTCAAAGTCGTTTTCATGTTATTCCTTCAGACAATTTATGGATCGCGATTTTCGACAGATACTCGATCCATTTGATCAACCCTCAGCTTTTCTCTCGCGATTATATCGCCCTTTGTCCGGAAGAAAATCTTCAGAACTCCCGTCCATCCAAGCGGTTGTGGCCAGACGGCGTGTTGGAAGAAAGTATCGAAGTACCATCAGGTATCTTCTTTATACAGAGGTAGCTACGAGGACGGAGGAAGGGGGATTCGCTGGTCCGTTCCGCTCTCATTCTACGTAAGTTATTGAATTTATGATTTGCACAATTGGCACAATTTGCAAAAAACAACAACTTTGGCTGCTTTGACACGCAAACTCGCTACAGTCCTCCAGCCAAAAAACATACGAATCGATCTGACCGAAGCTATCATACGAACACAATTGACCACGGGAAACAAGTTCGGGAACCAATCGCTTGCCAACAACGCCCGAGCCACCGGCGATGAATATTTTCATTTTTCGTCTCGTTTCAATTGCTCTCGTCACTTTTGACGAAATGGAGCTCCCGGATGTGACATGGCGGGATATGTCACAATTCCGTGAGCTATTTCGTCTTGAGTTTTAGAGTGAAGATCACCTTCACATCGAACATTTCATGCCAGACACGCAGGACGCCCGCCCCCTCATGTTTTTTGCATACCGCATGCTTATGGCCTTCGACCAAAAAAGTCTCGGCATCCGCAACCCGATAAATTTCGACGCTAAACCCTCACGGCCCACTTGCTCGCTGTCCACGTTTCTTTCTCGCCCGTCACCCGACGAGAGGTAAGACTCGCTACCGGCCCGCCCCGCTACGGCTCTTGCCGGACTGGACTTTCACCGTTGGATTCTGTCGAAAGGTTTCATCCGCTCACGTGGAATCCCCCTCTGCCAAGCTTTGCTTGGCGCGGATCGGCAATAATGCAGATGAGGACGACGGCGCTCATCACAGCGAAAATCCAATGAGCCTGGAATATCAAGCAAATTGACAAGGTTCCTCAGCACCTGAAGCAATGCTGTGCGGATGATAATTTCAAAAGATAATTCCAATCACTACACGTAATGATTACGCTGAACTGAACAATGCGCCTAACCGAGCAAACCGAGCAGGAGCCTTCACCCCGAGGCGCAATCACGCTCCTACACCAGGGGTGCTGGCAGCATCTGCCGATCGGGACGATCGAACGTCTGGCGGTCGGCGGACGGCCCACCGAGTGTGCGGCCGGATACACCGTCTATTCGGAAGCCGACGCCGAAGCCCTCGCAGTGATCACCCGCGGTCTCGTTCGCGTCTACATGCACGCGAGCGACGGCCGGCAGGTGACCGTCCGCTATGTGCGGCCCGGAGGTCTCCTGGGTGTTCCAGCTCTGGTCGGGGGCCCCGCTCCCGTCTTCGTCCAGGCCGTTACCGCCGTCTCCGCGTTCTTCTTCGACGTCGCGCGCGTCAAACGCGCCGCCCGTGACGATTCCGCAATCGCGTGGGCATTCGCCGAGGAAGCCGTGCATCGCCTCTACGACGTGCTCGAAGAGCTCGCAGGCAACGCGTTCGCAACGGTTCGCCAGCGCGTGGCCCGCCATCTTCTCGATCTCGCGGCGGCCCGCCCGGCGGCGGCCGGTCGTGTGACGGCCCTCGTCAGCCAGCAGGATCTCGCCAACAGCGTGGGATCGGTTCGCGAAGTCGTGGCGCGCGTGCTTGCGGAACTCCGGGCGGAGGGTCTCGTGCTCACCTCGCCCGGCCGGGTCGAGATTCTCGATCCCGTCCGGCTCAGCCGCCAACTTTGGTCGCGCACACGTGACGAAAGTCACAGACAGGACGGCCGCGGACAACGAGAATAGCCTTCAGTCGAACTGAAGGAGGCTGCGATTCCCATGTTTGCCGTCGATCATGCCGCTACCGCCCTTTTGATCAAGCGAAGGTATCCGTCCGTATCGATGGTGCCACTCCTTGTATCCGTGCAGGCCATGGAGCTCGCCTGGGTCGGCCTCAACTATCTGGGTGTCGAACGCACAACGACCGAGCCGGCGGTCCGGAGCGTCGCCGACATCCATCTCTCATACATGCCGTTCTCCCACTCGGTCGCGACAGCCGTCGCCGCCGCGCTGTGCGCGTGGCTGATCGTCGAGAAAGGGCTCGGCCGTGCAGCTCTCGGACGTGCCATCGGCATCGGGATCGTCTCGCACCTCGTCCTGGATCTCGTAACGCACGCCCCCGATATCGCCGTCTGGCCCGGGAGTCCGTTGCCGGCGCTTGGCCTTGGACTCTACAACCGCGCGCCGATGTGGGGATTCGCGCTGGAGATGGTCTACGGCGTGTTCTGCTGGTGGATGTACAGGCGAAGCGGATCGCTGCTGGCGGTGATCGTCCTCGGCAACCTCGCCAACGTCTCGTTGTTCTCGGCCGCCATCCCCGGCCCCGAACAGTTCCTTGCGGGCCATCCACTCGCTGTCGTGACCCTCGTTCTCGCGCAGATTGTGACGACCCTGGCATTGATCGGGTGGCTGGCGAATTCGAGCGACGCCCCCGCGGAGGCCGTGATCTAAAAGTTGATGCAACGTTTAGAAAAAATCATCCGGGCGTGTCGATTTGGCTGAGGCTCGTTCGTCTATTGATAAGGCGTAACTATTCGCTGCGACGGAGAGGAAAATGAGCCAACAAAACACTTATATGGACTGGCCCAAAGACAAATTGCCCGCATTCGGTGCGGATGGCACCGTCGTCATTGAGGACGGAAACCAGTTCAGTCGGGTCGTTCCGCTGGAGCCATCGCAAACCCATGTATTGGCAACAGTCCTGAGCCGAGCGTTTTACGACCAAGCCAACTTCAGGTACATCATCCCGAACGAGCAGTCACGACTCGATCTGCTAACGGGACTCTTCCGGGTCGCCATTCTTGCGAGCCAACTGTATGGCGAAATCTATACAACGCAAGCTGTTGACGGCGGCGCTCTGTGGATTCGCTCGGGAACTGGGTTGCCCCTTCGTCAAATGATGCGTGGTGGATTTCCGTCGCGACACCTTCATTGGAAGTCATCAGACCTAAGGCGTTATATGAACTCGGTAGCGCACCTCGACGAAGTTCATCAGCGACTGGTGCGAGGTCCACATTGGCATCTCCTGGCGGTTGGTATGGAGCCCACAAAGCAAAAGCGCAAGATCGGCGGAACACTTCTCGAACCTCTACTCTTGCGAGCGGATTCCGATGCTCTGCCTTGTTACGTGGAGGTGTTCAACGAAAAATACTTGCCATTCTTCAAAAGACACGGCTTTCGGATTATGGGCTGCGGAAAGATTCCCAGAGGTGGACCGGACTTTTGGGCTATGGAAAGAACACCGCAGACGATTTCCTTGTAGTGACTTGAAACGTGGGTTGGCAAAGACAAACACGAAATTTACGGTGGTTTAGTCCGCATAACGTGAAGGTATTACCTTGCTGCTTGCGAGGGAGCGTTCCGACTGTCACATTTCGCTGGACCATCCGGTCTCTCCTCTGAGGCGAACAAATTGGAGGCACTATGAGAAGAGATAAAATCATCTATTGGATCATGACTGGAATTGTCTGCTCGGTCATGGCATTCAGCGCCGTCAACTTCAATCTCAGTCATCCATTCGGACCGTTTGAAAAACCTTTTCCTCATTTAGGTTTACCGAATTACCTGAAGATAGAGCTCACAATTGCGAAAGCACTCGGGGTGTTGGCGTTGTTGATCACGCACGTCCCACGCAAAGTAAAGGAGTTCGCTTACTTTGGTTTTGGGATCACTTTGATCTCAGCCAGCATCGCTCACTTCTCCGTTGGTGATAAGGTTATGTTTGTTATCGATCCTTTGCTGTTCTTCGGCGTATTGATTGTTTCCTATTTGTACTTTAATAAGATGGCTGATGAGCCTCTCAAACAAAGGAATTTAGGGAGGACAAGCTCGTTACCGCTTACATCTGTTACCCACTCGGTATAACGCGCCATGAGCAAGGAACCCGACGACACTACGGCAGAAGCTCCTCACACCATCGATGGATCGAATCGAGTGGCCGAGTTCGAACGACATCGCCGGCTGCTTTTTTCCATTGCCTACCGCATGCTGGGAAGCGTGGCCGACGCGGAAGATATTCTGCAGGATGCGTTCATCCGTTGGCAAAGGGCCTCGAAGACGGAGGTTAAATCACCTAAAGCGTTTCTGATCACTGTCGTCAGTCGTCTTTGCATCAGTCACCTCCAGTCCGCCAGGGCGCGACGTGAAGAGTATGTCGGCGAATGGCTGCCCGAACCGCTGGCGACCGGTGTTGAAAACCAGCCGTCCCGAATCGTTCAGGTCGACGAATCTGTTTCTATGGCATTGCTTCTCTTGCTCGAGCGCCTGACACCGGTCGAGCGAGCGGTCTATCTGCTTCAGGATATCTTCGATTACACACATGCCGAGATTGCGAAAACGCTGGATTTGACGGAAGCCAATTGCCGGCAGCTGCTGCATCGTGCGCGGGAACATGTCCGCCTGGCCCGCCCGCGCTTCAAAGCATCCGAAAAAGAGCATCGCGAGGTGCTCGAACGCTTTCAGGAGGCTGCGGCCAGCGGCAACATGGACAATTTACTGGCCCTTCTCTCTCTCGACGTCGTTCTTCATTCGGATGGCGGTGGCAAAGCGCCGGCGTTCCCGCTTCCAATCTACGGACCTGACAAGGTTGCAAACGCGGTCGTGAAGGGTCTGAGAATACTGTTGTCCATGAAGCCAGTTCAACGGATCCTGCAGGTCAACGGCGAGCCTGGGATTGTGAGTTACGTGAAAGGCCGGCCGCAATCCGTTTTCACTCTGCAGGTGAACGACGGGCGTATTGACGCAATTTTCATTGTCACGAATCCCAAGAAGCTTTCCCATCTGCCTCCGGCGGTCTCGTGAGATTTGAGATCTCATTTGATTGCTGGCTCATCTGATGTCCTTGGGGAAGGAGGTACCAAGCCATGCCAGCACAATACGGGCAAGCTCATCTCCGCGATCTTCCTGGATGAAATGGCCGCCCCAAATACGTTGATGAGGCTGGCCACTGGTACCAGGTACATGGTGCTGCAATACCTCATCGGCAGAACCCAGAACGGGATCGTTCTTGCCGAACACAGTCAAAAAGGGCTTCTGCCATAGGCCTAGTTGGTCCCAGGCCTCGCGATTAGGCAGCAAGGCCGGATTGCTCTCGTCCATAGGAATCAGGCGCGGAAACGCCCGCGCACCGGCCTTGTAGCGGCCGTCCGGATAAGGTGCGTCATAAGCGGCGATCTGGGTCGGCGCGAGTTTGGTGACACAGCCTGCAGCGACGATCCGGCCGATTGGAAACCAGGGCGAGTATATGGCAAAGGCACGCCAAATCTTGACGATCATAGGTGTCGGATAAAGCGCTCCGGGCCGGCGCGCGATCGGGAGATAGCCATTGGCAACGACGATACGCGCAAAGCGTTCGCCGTGTTCGGCTGCTATGCGCAGGCCCAGCATCGAGCCCCAGTCTTGGCAAATCAGAGTGACGTTTCTGAGGTCCAGTTGCTCGATCCACGCCACCAACCAATCGACGTGCGCCTGGTAGCTATAGTCAGACGTCGCCGAGGGCTTGTCGGATTTACCGAAGCCGATCAGGTCGGGCGCCAGCGCACGATAGCCAGCGGCTGCGAAAGGCGGAATCATTTTGCGATACAGATAACTCCAGCTCGGCTCGCCATGCAGCATTAACACAGGCGAACCATCGCGCGGTCCCGCGTCCACGTAATGCATGCGCAGCTCGCCAAGCTGAGCATAATGCGGCTCGAACGGATACTCAGCCAGGCTGCCGAATCGCTCATCCGGAGTACGCAAGATTTCCATTTTCTTAGCCTCTAGTTTTGAGTCTCGTCAACTCGCCACTCCTGCGACCTCGCGAACGTACATTCGTTGCTCTACGGCGTCCAGCATGAAGGCTGCCACGGCACGGAATGATATCGAGTAGCCACTCGCCGGAAGCACATCGCGCTCGCTCCGATAGATATCGTCGGCAGTGTTGATGAGGCGGGGCGGCCTCACGATAGTCCATTCGAGCGATGTGGCGCGCACGATCTCCTCGGCATTACCGAGGTCGCGCCTCACCTGCGTGAGGATGAACCGGAAAAAGTCGAAGAATAAGCCTTTTCCGGGGAACAAGACCGCAGCTGAGACTAGGACAAGCCGTTTCACCCCCGCTCTGGTCATTGCACCCACCGTGCTGGCGGCACACTCCTGGACGAGTGTGTGCGGGCGGAACGCCTGAGGTGGGCGAACGCCCAGCGCCGAAAGCACGGCATCGTGTCCCGGGAGGACCCTTGCCATCTCATGCACGTTGCGGGGGTCGCCGTGCAGCACCTGCAGGTTTGGATGGCGGCGTGTGATCTTCTCCGGCGAGCGCACGAACGCCGTTACCTGATGATTTCGAGCGAGCGCCAGATCGACGAGCTGTGTTCCTGTCTTTCCATTGGCACCGAGGATAAAAAGTCGCATGGAGCTGACCTCCTAAGTAATAGACCAGAGAGGTCCGCGCTTCGTGACAGATGGCATTCTCCAATCCAAGAACAGCACCAGAGCCAGGAGGAGGTCAAATGGCCAGCAGCGTTCGTTTCAACATGTCCGGCCTGTCACAAAATGTGCGCCTCCGCGGTCTCCTTTGCATAGGCTGGTTTTACTAGTGGCCTGTAACATTGATATTGGTACCGGCTGGATTCGTTTGCTTATATCGCAGTAGCTCCATCGAATCGGCTTGGGATTCCGGTTACCCTGACGGATGTATTTCATCAGCTTTCGGTTTAGGTCGGGGATAGAAGTAAACACTCCTCGCGCAATGACATCGCGTTCGATCTTATCGAACCAAAGTTCAACCTGATTCAGCCAGGAGGAATAAGTCGGAGTGAAGTGGATTCGGACATTCGTGTGAGTGTTTAAGAATTCCTGAACGCGTTTAGTTTTATGAGCAGAAAGATTATCTGCAATGATGTGGATCTCTTTACGGTCGGGTTGCTGCTCGACGACATCGGTTAAAAAGCTGACGAATTCTTCACTCGTGTGCCGCTCGGCGGTCTTCCCAATCACTTGGCCCGTCATCGTGTTCAGAGCCGCGTACAGCGATAGCGTTCCATACCGGTAATACTCGAAACCGTGCCGCTCGACTCGGCCCGGTGACATGGGCAGAACGGATCCAGACGATCCAAAGCTTGTATTGCGGTCTTCTCGTCGACGCAAAACACCGCGGCATGCTGTGGCGGATTCATATACAACCCAATGATGTCTGCTGCTTTGCTTTCGAAATCGGGATCGTCGGACAAAATGTAATGATCGACTCGATGCGGCTTTAGTCGCGCGCGGGCCCACACTCGTGCGACTCGCATATGATCAATGCCCATTTCGTTAGCCAGTTTTCGAGTGCTCCAATGCGTCGATCCGTCTGCGGGTTTCCGCTGCGTTTTGGCCGAAATCGCGGCGTTGGCACGCCTCGTCGAAGTCTAGGCTGGAGCACGCGGGTGCAATCGAGCGGGATCACCATTATCCGAGGTTGGAAAGGAAGTTGGACCGAGTCCTGCTAGGCTATGACCGCGGCCTACCGTACCCCGTTGGCACAAGACGCCCTTATATGTTACTTACCAACGGCGCCTGGTGCAAATTGGCCCGAGGTCCGTCATCGCATCGTCTATGAGAATCTGATGGAGAAGTATCAGAACACCGACCCATTTAAGTACATCCTGTACTCGGCAAAGATCAGCGAAGAGACTCCGGCGATGTCGAGCAAATGACGGATTTCAAGCAGTACCCAGCACAAGCGGTCCCCGGATTATTCGAAGCAGCTGCGCTTGTCGGTCAGGATCAATTCGTAGGGGTTCTTGATTTCATTCTTCAACCGAAATCTGTCGAATGGAGCGATTCTCGCCCGTCATATGGATAGGCGGCCGGTAAAGGCCGACGAGAGTTGCGCCAAAGGAGAAAACTGATGCAATTTGCTCTGCTGATCTATCATTCGCCGGAAGAGTTTGCCATGCGGAAAAACGAGTATAACGACCCTCATCTCGGCGCCTGGCGGGCTTACTATAAGGCGCTCGTCGAGGCCAACGTCTACGTCGGTGCCGACGCACTTGAGGTGGCCGAAACAGCAACAACAGTGCGTCTTAGAGAAGGAAAGCGCCGCGTGCAGGATGGCCCATACGCGGATACCAAGGAGCAATTGGGAGGATTCATTATCCTGGAACTTCCTTCCATTGACGCAGCCCTCGAATGGGCTGCGCGATGTCCGGGAGCATCGCTTGGCGCAGTTGAAGTCCGGCCGCTCGCGCCTGAAGCTAAACGGCGGGGGTTCACAGGTGAGTGGAATCAATGAGGAAAATACCCACCGGACCATCGAGCGCGTAGCCCGCGAGTCCTACGGCCGTCTGGTGGCGTATCTTTCCGTGCACACGCACGATTTGGCCAGCGCTGAGGACGCTCTCAGCAACGCGTTAGTGTCGGCGCTCACGCATTGGCCAAAGGATGGGGTGCCGCAAAATCCCGAGGCTTGGCTGATGAAAGCGGCACGTCGTTCTTTCATCGACGTGGTTCGTCATCACAACGTCATGCAATCGAGCGTGCCAACCCTGAAATTCCTAAAAGAAGATTCCGTGAAGACTTTCGTAGCCGAGTTCCCGGATGAACGGCTCAAATTGCTCTTCGTTTGCGCGCACCCGGCGATTGACCCGGCGATGCACACTCCCCTTATGCTGCAGTCGGTATTGGGTCTGGACGCAGCACGCATTGGCCAAGCCTTTCTCATCGCACCGAAAACAATGGGCCAGCGCCTTTTCCGCGCAAAGACAAAAATCCGTAGCGGTGGCATTCCGTTCGAAATCCCGCAGGAGCCTGATCTTCCGGAGCGCCTTGACGCTGTACTCGAAGGTATTTACGCCGCCTTCGGAATCGGCTGGGACGACATGGCGGGCACCGACCAGCGTGGCCGCGATCTGGCCGAGGAAGCGATATGGCTCGCGCGGGTCCTACTGCAACTAATGCCCGGCGAAGCCGAAGTTCAAGGTCTGTTAGCTCTCATGCTCCATTGCGAAGCGCGACGCCCGGCGCGAAGAGGGGCTGACGGCCGATATATTCCTCTGTCCGAGCAGGACCCGAAGCAATGGTCATTTCCGTTAATCGAGGAAGCCGAGCACCATCTGACCAAGGCATTCAAGCGGGCGCGCTCGGGAAGGTTTCAGCTAGAAGCCGCAATTCAGTCGGTACATGCCGAGCGGGCGCGCAGCGGCCGGACCGACTGGATGGCGATCCTGCTGTTCTACGAACAACTGCTCAGGGTATCGCCAGCGCTCGGCACGCAAATTGGATATGCCGCCGCGGTTGCCGAAGCGAACGGACCTGAAACAGGGCTCGCAGTTCTGGACGCGATGGATCTGGAGGCTGTCTCTCATTATCAGCCCTACTGGGCTGTGCGCGCTCACCTTCTGCAACGGATAGGGCACGCGCGTGAGGCCGCAGACGCCTACGACCGCGCGATCGGCCTTGCGGAAGACCGGGCCGTGAAAGAGTTCCTGCTCCAAAGACGAGGCTAATTTTTCCTTCATCGCCTGTAGAAATCCACCCACCTTGCCCGTCATCCATACAGAGGCGGCCTAGCGATCACGCTTCGCCACCCGAACTAGAGGTGATGTGATGTGCCCTTTCTGCTTGTCGACGATCGGACTGGTCGTAGCCGGTGCAGTTTCTACCGGCGGGCTGACGGCGTTGGCTGTGAAGCTGTCTCGCAAGGAGAAGAACGGAAATGAAAGCACTCTCAACTGCAGGGAAAGGAGCAGTTCCAATGAAAGAACCAGTCAAGACGCCGACCAGAACAGCCGCTAATCCGAAAATCGTGTCGCAACAGGAGTGGGAGGCCGCGCGCCAGCATCTCCTCGTGAAGGAGAAGGGCTTGACCCGCTCCCGTGATGCGCTGGCCGCCGAGCGTCGACGGATGCCGTGGATGGCGGTGGAGAAGAAGTACGAGTTCGACGGCCCCAAGGGTAAGGTTAGCCTGCTCGACTTGTTCGAGGGCCGCCTTCAATTGATCGTCTACCGCGCCTTCTTCGAGCCCGGAGTGTTCGGCTGGCCCGAGCACGCCTGCCGCGGCTGCTCCCTGGGCGCCGATCAGGTCGCCCACCTGACCCATCTGAATGCCCGCGACACCACGCTCTCGTACGCCTCGCGCGCGCCGCAGGCGGACATCGCGCGCCTGAAGGCACGAATGGGTTGGAAGATACCGTGGTACACCATCACAGGCAGCTTCGACAAAGACTTCGGCGTGGACGAGTGGCACGGCCACAATGCATTCATCCGCGACGGTGAGCGGGTGTTCCGGACATACTTCATCAACAACCGTGGCGACGAGGCAATGGGGACCACTTGGAGCTACCTCGATATCACGGCGCTCGGCCGTCAGGAGACTTGGGAAGACTCGCCAGAGGGTTACCCGCAGACCCCGCCGTACAAGTGGTGGAACTGGCACGACAACTACGACGCCGAGGCCTCACCTGACCCGAAGTGGGTCGAGGTGTCCGACGCTGGAGAAGCCGCCTTTCGAAAGCCCGACGCTAGTGAATAAGGCCCAGGCAGCAGAGGCATCAACGAACGTTGGATATCAGCTTTTTCATGTTTTGAAATTGCAGTGATTCAGAACCGCCCAACTGCGGTTCAAAAGGAGAACGGTCATGAACATTACGAACAAGACAGTTTTGATCACGGGCGCTAACCGCGGCATCGGCAAAGCGCTTGTCGATGAAGCGCTTCGACGCGGAGCGAAGAAGGTATATGCGGGAATGCGCAGCCCCGTCCAACACTCCGATAAACGTGTGACGCCGCTGGTGTTGGACGTGACGAACGCTTCACAGATCCAACGGGCAGTGGGAGCGGTCGACATGCTCGACGTCCTCATCAACAATGCCGGCATTGCCATCTACGACGATCTGGGCAATCTCGAAGTGCTTGAACAGACCTTCGCGGTCAATTTCTTCGGTCTGCTCAGAGTGACCAACGCGTTCTTGCCGCTTCTGAAACGCTCCAAAGGAGCCATCCTCAATAACCTGTCCCTGGCGGGGCTCGCTCCCTTGCCGATCATACCGTCCTACTCCACCTCGAAGGCCGCCGCGCTTAACCTGACGCAGTCACTGAGAGCGCTATTGGCCGACCAAGGCATCACGGTTCATGCCGTCGTCATCGGCCCCGTCGACACCGATATGAACCGCGGCTTCGAGATTCCGAAGGCGCCGCCCGAAACAGCGGCAGCCGGCATCTTCGATGGTCTTGAAAAGGGTGAAGAGGAGATCTTTCCCGACCCGGTTTCGCACTCGATCGCGGAAGGATGGCGAAACGGCGTATCGAAGGCGCTTGAGCGTGAGTTCAGGGCATTCGTGCCTGCGGCCGCGGCGAGAGCCGAATAACGTCGGCACCGAAACGACACAAAGCATAGAAGATTCGGTACAGAGTTGAAGCCGAAAGGGGAACTCAAATGAGAAAGGTTCTGACTACTTGGATGGTCCTGGCTCTACTGGTATCAATAACAGCGAGCGCGCAAAATACCAAGAAGACTCGTAAACTTGAGCCGTTGCGCAGAGATCTAGAGATCCAACTTGCGCTCAGCGCCCTGCCGCCCCACCTCAGAGACGATGCAACCGTTTATGTCTTAAATCCCGACTGCGGTTTTGAAGTCGCTCGCAAGGGCACGAACGGTTTCCACGCTCTTGTTGCTCGAACCGGGGATGATTCGTTCAGAGGGACTTGGCCTCTGAAGGAGTATCGAGACGACATTCTCTACCCGATCTCCTTTGATGAAGCGGGAGCTAAGGCGCAGATGCGCGTCTTCTTCGATGCCGCTGAGATGCAGGCGAAGGGGATGCCACCTGAAGAGCTGAAGAAGATGATCCAGGGACGTTACAAGACAGGCTACTACAAAGCGCCGGATCGGGCCGGTGTGTCATACATGCTCTCTCCGATCCTCCGGACTTACGTGAGTCCAGACCAGAATGACAACGTAGCTACATCTAGCGTCCCTCACATCATGCACTACGCCCCGAACGTATCGAGTGGCGAGGTGGGCGCGGCAGCGCCAACGCCCGAACAACTGCATTACTACAGCGAGCATGGGCACTGGCCGGACACTCCCTATCCCTTTGTCATACTTCACGGTCCCCATGGATACTTGATCCAGTTTGTCGGCGCAACGGAAAGAGAGGCGATTGCTAAAGAATACGAGGGGATGCTTTCGCAGCTCTGCAAGATCAAAGAAGTGTGGTGCGTGCCAAGGTAAAAGGGTCGAGGAGATCAAGATGCTGCTTAAAGACAAAGTTGCCGTTATTTACGGAGCTGGAGGTGCAGTCGGTAGTGCCGTCCCTCACGCGTTTGCGCGTGAGGGAGCGAAGCTATTCCTCATTGGCCGCCACGGAGCCCCCGTCGAAGGCCTCGCTCGGGAGATCGCTGCTACAGGAGGGTCAGCCGAAGCTAAGGTGCTTGACGCCCTCGATGGTGAGGGCATCGATAAACATCTCGACGCCGTGGTCGCGAAGACGGGTCGCATTGACATCTCGTTCAACGCAGTAGGCATCCGCAATACGAAGCTCCAAGGCGTCCCGCTGGTTGGGTTGGACGTCGAGGAGTTCGTCCGGCCAATTGATACGTACGCGAGATCGTATTTTCTGACATCGCGGCTTGCCGCGCGGCGGATGGTCCCGAAGCGCGCCGGGGTCATCATGACCGTCACGTCGACGCCGTCTAGAGAGGGCATCGCTTTGATGGGTGGCGTCGGTCCGGCGATGGCTGCCGTTGAGCAGCTCACGCGCAATCTATCTGGGCAGAGCTCGCTCCGAGCGGCATTCGCGTCCTTGGCCTGCGACCCACCGGTATGCCGGAAAGCGACACGATCCAAGAGGTCTTCGCGATCCCCGCGAACGCGTGGGGCATCACGTGGGAACAGTTCCGCGAGTTGATCACCGCCCGAAGCCACGGGAAACGACGTCTCGACGCTCACTGAGATGGCGAGTGTAGCGGCTTTCACGGCTTCCGACCGGGCCAGTGGGATGACCGGAACCATCGTGAATCTCAGCCTGGGCGCCTTGGACGACTAGGTTGAGCGGTTGCGAGACTGGCACCTTTTCAATTCACGAAGTCCACGAGGAGAGGAGAGATCATGAGCGAGCGAGAAGACACGAAAGCCGTCGTCGTTGGGGCGAGCCGCGGTTCTGCGGTCGGGGTATCGTCGAAGCGCGCGGCAAGGCGGGGGCCGAAGTGCACGCGTTGTCTCGGGGAGACTCCTCGGACGTCGTTCGCGCAACGGGCGGACGCGCTCACGCGATTGGTGCCTATGCCGCGGACCCTGCAATCCTTTCGCGGTATACGGCAAACGGTATCAATCTCAAACTCGCGGCCCGTGCAACAACCATTTTTTGACGCACTTCCGCAGGACAGAGGTGGCAGGTCCATCATCAGGTCTTCATTTGAAGATTCTGGCTCGCGGCTGAATACCAAGCTGCCATACAGCAGTCTTCAATCCGGACTTGATGGAGTTGGGCGGTCGGAGGGTGGAGCTGCAAAGCGCATGGGTGCACTAGTGGACTGTCGCAGTGAAGCGTGAGTACGTACTTAGGAGGAACAATGAATTTCACAGGACAGACCGCGCTAGTAGTGGGTGCGAGCCGTGGCTTTGGTCGGGGTGTGGTTGAAAGCCTGCTCGCAAAGGAGATGATTGTCACCGCCGTAGCTCGGAATCGAGAAGATCTTGAAGACCTGGCACGAAAAACGTCGGCGAAAATCATCGTTGCTGATGCAGCTGGCGAGCAAGCGGCCGAGCGAATCTTGTCTGAAACCAAGCCGAATTTGCTCGTTCTAAGTGCAGGTACTTCTTTGGATCTTAGGCCACTCTACGAGCACACGTGGGAGACCTTTTCGAGACCGTGGGAAGTTGACACAAAACTCACCTTTCTTTGGGTCCGAGCTGTGTTGCGAGCAAACGAAGGCCCAGAGCATGTTGTTGTGTTCGGCAGTGGCGCAGCACTTTTCGGTTCCCCGCTCAGCGGTGGTTACGCCGGAGCAAAGAAGATGAACGCCTTTATCGCGGAGTACGCCAGTGGCCTTGCGTCGCGTACCAAGCGCCCGATTCGTTTTCACTGTTTGATTCCTCCCATGAGCCCGCATACTGAATTTGGGGCGGCCGCCGCAAGCGCGTACGCCCAGATGTCAGGGCAAACTTTCCAAGAATTCGTGAAGCAACTTCCGTCGCCTCCCTCGCCCGCCGACATAGGTGCGGCTGTAGTTGCACTTCACGAAGATCCAAAGAAATGGAATCAAGTGTCCTACCGCATCTCCGCAAAGGGATTAGCTCCAGTTGAGTAGTTTGTCTGGGGAGATGCCCGTCGTTACAGCGTGGAACCAAAGGAGGAGCTACATGAAGAATCGGATCATAGCGGTCGCAGGTGCTAGTGGGCGCGTGGGGCGTCTCGTAGCGGAGGGTCTCCTCTCGCATGGGCACAGCGTAAGAGTCATCACCCGATCAGACCAGAAAATCGCGGATTTAGCTGCAGGCGGCGCCGAAGTTCATATCGGTGCCCTTCATGATCGGAGTTTTCTGACAAATGCCTTTCGGGGAGCAGCCGCAGCTTTTGTGCTAACTCCCGTGGACCCAAAGGCTCTCGATGTCAATGCAGATCAAAAGCGAAACGTCGAAGCCATAGTCGGGGCAATTCGCGATTCAGATGTCAGGAATGTTGTTGCGCTGAGTAGCTGGGGCGCGGATTTGCTGGAAACGGAACTGAAAGGCAGCGGCATTGTCGGATGTCGCTGGCTTGAGGAAGGATTGAATCAGATCTCAGGCCTTAATGTCGTCCATCTACGGCCGGTTTGGTTCATGGAGAATTTTCTATTCAATATTGGACTGATTAAGACGGCGAACATCAATGGGTTGGCGATCAAATCAGATTTTGCATTTCCCATGATTGCCACCAAGGATATTGCTGTGGTGGCCTCTGAATACCTTAAAAAACTCAATCTTAGCGGTCGAACTGTCCGCTACCTCTGTGGTCCGCGGAATTACACCATGACCGAAGTTACCGCTGCCCTTGGAAGGGCTATTGGAAAACCGAACCTCAAGTACATCAAACTCCCCCCTATCCTACTTCGTAAAGGGATGATCGACAACGGTGCTCTTTCGCCAAACGGGGCTGACCTTGCTATCGAGATTACCCGCAGTATTGAGTCTGGCAGGGTTCACGCTGAACCAAGATCTGGATTGAATACAACTCCTACCACGTTGGAAGAGTTTGCCACGACCACCTTTGCCCGCGCTTATCTGTCTGCTTCGGCCGCTTCCTTATCGGATCGAGTTGGCGGACAGATACTCCGATCTCTACTTTTCTTGTCGGGTCGCTATCGTGGTGCGGCCTGAGTTGGTGAAATCGTGTGGTTCCTCTCGATGACAACCTGGCGATCGGCGGTGAAACGAAATAAAGAAAGGCCGCGACATGCGATTTGCGATCTCTATCCCGCAGGATGTGACGGACGGCGCATTCAATCCTGATCGTTTGCGAGCCTATCTACAGCGTGCCGAAGATTCAGCGCGGCTTCCACGGCTTCATCATAAAGCCGAGATCTGGGCGGCGGCTTCGGCGTTTCCGGACTCGTCATCATTTTTGCCAGCACTCGTATCGCGTGCTTCCGGTGAAACCCAGTTACGTTGACGAACTCGTCGAGAATCTCTTTCTTCTCCGTTCGTGTCCCTGCGTGGTAGCGCGTCGCAACCGCTCCAATTAATTCCCGTCTCGTTGCCGTGTGGTTCTCCCACAGGAGTGCCATGAGCACGTTGACGTCAAGCAGGAACGTCATGCCAACTGGGCTTCGATATCTTTGACTAGCTGAGAAGTGATGACGCCGTTCGCTGCGCGGATGATGGGCAACCCATCTTCACCGGTCACGATGCTGAAGGGTTCGGATTTTGCCCCGGGCACCACGACAAACACTTTTGTGTGGTCCGGCAGGTGAACGGTCTCCGGAAGCTTGATTTGACCGTTCTCGACGGTCGCTTCATAAGTCGTGGTTTTCATGCTTTGTATTTTACTCTCGGCCCGAAGTCGGCGACGAACATCCTTATTTAATAGCCGCCTGAGATTTGCAAATTGTTGAAAATTTGAGACTGAACGACGACTCCACAACCTAAGTCACATCAGATCAATCAATTACAAGAACGGAGGAAGAGGGATTCGAACCCCCGGTACGGTTCCCCGTACAGTGGTTTTCAAGACCACCGGTTTCAGCCGCTCACCCATTCCTCCGGTTTTGAGGATACTCTCAGGATGCGGGGAATTCCAGATACTGGATGGTCAGATCGTCTTTGCGGTTCGGCTTTTTGGTGCTGAGTTTCAATGGGGACGACAGTGGATCCGGATGTTTGATGGTCACGATCCCGAAATCGGTTTTCCCTTTCACCGCTACAAAGTCTCTCCGTTCGGATTGAACTTCAAGCTTTTGTCCATTCTTCAATGTGACCGTAAGCGGGAAGGGCTTGCCCTTTTTGTATTTGCCGAAATCGATGCGCTGAATCGTGTTCAGCGGGATCTCGCCATGAAATTTCTCCTTTCGGTAGGCCAGGACAGCCTCACGACTGCGGCCTTCGATAAAACCGGAAAACTCGGGATTCTCGACAACGAGTTTTTGCCCATCATCAAGACCGACGACAACTGCGGCGCCAGGCGTCTGAAGCCAGAGGATCAAAAATGCATTTAGGGTGAAACTCATACTCTCTCGATTCCAAGGGCGATCCCCATACCGCCACTGATGCAAAGAGTCGCCAGTCCAAATCGAACCTTCCGCTTGTGCATTTCGTGCACAAGAGTTGTTACAATTCGCGCACCCGTGCATCCGATGGGATGGCCTAAAGCAATCGCGCCTCCGTTCACATTGATTGTTTCCGGGTCTAGCGGAATCTCGCGTAAGCAAGCGAGCACCTGTGCGGCGAACGCCTCGTTCAGTTCCACCAGCCCGAAATCCTCGAATTTCATTCCCGTCTTCGACAGCAATTTCCGGATCGCCGGCACCGGTCCAATTCCCATGATCTTCGGATCTACTCCGGCGACGGCGTAATCCAGGATGCGCCCCAGCGGTTTCAGGTTCCGAAGCCTGGCTTCTTGCTCGGACGCGAGAACCGTGGCGGCCGCGCCGTCGGTGATGCCGGACGAATTTCCCGCGGTGACAGTTCCGGTTTTTGAAAAGACTGGCGGTAGCTTCTTGAGATCCTCGATGGACGCATCCATCCGGACATGCTCATCGAAGTCAAGGTTGCGGGCTTCCCCCTTCTTTGCCGCGATCACAACCGGTACCAGCTCTTCGGCAAAGCGCCTGGATCGAGCGGCAGTTGCGGCGCGATGCTGACTGCGCAACGCATATTCATCCTGCTCGTCACGTGAGATCTTGTGAATACTCGCAAGATTCTCCGCGGTCTCGCCCATAGCCATTTCCGATAGGGGGCAGAAGAAGCCGTCACGATACATGCCGTCAACAAACTCGTGATTGCCCATCCGCAGACCCCATCGGGCTTGCTCTACAATGTACGGCACACGACTCATGGATTCGGTCCCGCCGGCAACGATAATATTCGCGTTACCGAGCAGGACCTCCTGATAGCCCAGGATGATCGCTTTTAAACCCGAGCCACACGCCTTATTGACGGTATATGCAGAGATCTCCTGCGGAATGCCGGACCGATAGCCGATCTGTCGCGCGGGGTTCGGTCCGTTGCCGGCACCCCGGGCGTGGCCGATGATGACCTCATTGATGGCCGCAGGGTCCACATTGGCACGGCGCAGCGCCTCCTTTACAGCGACAACCCCGAGATCTGCCGCAGTCAGAGACGAGAGCGAACCTCCAAACTTGCCAATAGGTGTGCGGACCGCAGAGACAATAAAGACGGAATTCATGTGGTTTTAGAGCCGCGGAGCGGCTTGACTTCGGATGCGCCGCTACAATTCAACCCCCCGAGCCGTAGTTGGCGTAATTCGCGGCTATCCCGATTTCTTACTATAATCCACCGGTGGAGACCGAGGATTTAAAAATTCTTCTGGCGCTGGAACCCACGTGGACTGTATCCCTGAATGGGCTGGAGTTTCTGGCCCTGCCTTCTTCCGAGATATCGCTTGAGGACTCAAACATTCGGCTCGGCCGCTATTCGCGAGAGATTCTCGATCTCCAGTGGCTGCGACCGAGCGTCGTTCGAATTCAAGCCCGAGCGAAGTTTCGTTCTCAAACTGATGTGATTACTCTTTATCCCGGGGATCGGTTGCCGTCCACGATCGACCTTCGGCGAAGGCGTCGCACTTTTCAGGCGCAGATTGGGCGCGCAATGTGCGCCTATTTCGGTGTGCGGAAAGTTGAGCGGCAAACTCTGTATTCCGATCGTCGTCACGGAATCGGTGGGGCGTATCCTAGATTCCTCGTCGGACGGCACGCGGTAATAGCGGTCGACCCCGACGAACCGTCCGCCGTGATCAACGGCATCATGCGCGCAGCCCTCCTTTGGGCGCCGTTGATCCGGCGTAGCGTCGTGATCGTGATTCCGCGTGGGCGAGAACAGACCATTTCGGCACGCCTCCGTGTGATGCCGCATCTTCGCAAGATATTCCAGTGGTTACAGTGGGACGGAGACGCGATCGCATCATTCGAAGAGACCACGGCCGAGCCGGAAACGCATGTACAAGACTTCGCTCCACCGGACGCCGGAGCGGAGGTCTCACGAATTTGCGCGCTCGCGCCTGAACTGTTACAGGCCGTGCCAAACATTGCCGGAAGGGCCATATCGATCCGTCTTCGTGGTATTGAGGTGGCGCAGGTATCGGAGAAAGGCACTACGTATCCGTTGGGCGAGCCGATTGAGCGGGTAATCCAGGACCTGGATGCGGTCCGCCGCTATGGAAGTCGCCATCCTCTGGCGCGCGCTCACGAGGAGCGATGGCTGGAGTCGAATCTCATTAGCGAAATCCGCCGGGTGCTCCCGTCCATTGACGTTCGGCATATCTATCCTCAGGTTCCGAGCTTCGTGGGTGAGGAACGAAATATTATCGACTTGCTGACGATAACGAATGAAGGCCGGCTGGTGGTGATCGAAATCAAGGCGGCAGCGGACCCGGACCTTCCGTTCCAGGCGCTCGATTACTGGATCGCGGTGGAACGGCATCGGAAAGCCGGCGACTTCTCAAGAAAGGGCTACTTTAGCGGCTGCACGTTACGGAATGAGCCGGCGGTCCTGGTTTTGGTTGCACCCTTGCTCACATACCACAAGACCGCAGGGCGCTTGATTCGGGAGCTGCCGGCGGAGACGCCGCTGATGGAAATTGGCATTAATCAGACCTGGAAGCGGCAGATCAAAATCTTGCGCCGCAGAGGGGTGCTCAGTTAGGCTGAGTACGGAGAATCAATCAATGACAGCAAAACATTTGCTCGTCCTGGTAATGGCTGTAGTGCTTGCGGCTGGAATGTCGATGGCACAGGGCCCGAAAAAGGATGTCGGAAGCAAAGTTCCACTTCCGCCAAGTGCCGGCGAAAAGAACGCTCCTCCCAAGGGAGATAAGACAGACGCGCAGGGACCACCGGTATCACTCTCAATCGACGTCGATCTCGTAACCTTCGACGTTGTTGTGACCGACAACAGCGGCAATCCGATCGGAGGCCTGGAGAAGCAACACTTCAAGGTATTCGATGATGACGTTGAACAGACGATCACGAATTTCAGCCCTACGGACGCGCCGCTGACTGTCGTGATTCTGGCTGAGTTCAGCGATACGTTTGGGTACTACTACGACGACGTTGTTGGCCCTGCTGCTGGATTCATCAACAGCCTCCGTCCCGACGATTGGGCAGCCCTCGTGGCGTTCGATATTCGTCCGGAGATCCTGACAGACTTCACCAAGAACAAATCGGAACTGTACGACGGTCTACGCCGTATGCGCATCCCGGCATATCGAGAGACGTCCCTTTACGACGCCGTCTACGACACGCTTCAGCGCCTGGATAACGTTGATGGAAAGAAAGCCGTCTTCCTCCTGAGTACCGGTCTCGACACCATCAGCAAGCATACTTATGGCGAAACCCTTCGAAAAGCCGAGACCTCGGACAGTGTGATCTACTCCGTTGGAATGGGACAGCTGGCGCGGCTGTACCTCGAATCGAGGCTGTATCCGGAGGACAGCATCACATTTCTTCAGGCCGACAATGTCATGCGATCACTTGCCGAAGCGACCGGTGGCAAGGGTTTCTTTCCGCGATTCGTCGGCGAGTATCCGAGCATCTACGAGCAGGTCGGCGCGAACCTTCGGTATCAGTACAGCATCGGCTTCGTTCCCAAGGTTCGAAAAACGGATGGAAAGCTTCACAAGCTGCGCGTAGAAGTCCCAAATCTCGATGTGAACAAGGACGGAAAGCCGGACAAGTTGAAGGTGCGCCACAAAAAAGGTTATTACGCGCCAAAGAGCTAAGAAACTGATGGTGCCCAGACCCTCACCCGCCGCTTCGCGGCACCCTCTCCCAGGGGGAGAGGGACACACCCCGGCATAGGTCCCTCTCCCAGGGGGAGAGCGACACACCCCGGCATAGGTCCCTCTCCCAGGGGAGAGCGACACACCCCGGCATAAGTCCCTCTCCCAGGGGAGAGCGACACACCCCGGCATAAGTCCCTCTCCCTCTGGGAGAGGGTGGCCGAAGGCCGGGTGAGGGTCTCAGGGCCGTGCCCGTTTGTGCAGAGGTCCCATGCAACGCCGGCCGGCAGTCGCTGGACGTTTTTATCCAGCCAAACCAGATGAGCTTGCGAAAGCGATTGAAGGCTACGTTCGCCCAACCGAAAACCGAGTCCAGGTCATTGGGGTAATCGTTCCCCACGCGGGTTACATGTATTCGGCACACGTCGCCGGCGCCGTTTACTCCAAGGTCAATCTACCTTCCAGGAACGTCATGCTTGGCCCCAATCACACGGGCTTCGGAACTCCGCTCTCAATTATGCGATCCGGCGCATGGCTGACTCCGCTTGGAGAAATGCAGATCGATCAGGAACTCTGCGAAAGCTTGATGGCGGCGGATCCAGACCTCGAAGACGACGCAGAGGCCCATCGTTTCGAACACGCGCTTGAGGTTCAGTTGCCGTTTCTGCAGCATGTTGGCGGATGCACTTTGAAGTTTGCTCCCATCACGATCGGCACGGGAGATTGGCAACGGCTGGAAGTGCTGGGCCGAGCAATCGCCGCTGTGCTAGCGAAGGTCGATGAGCGGACGCTGATCATCGCCTCGAGCGACATGAATCATTACGAGTCCGACGCGGTTACCCGAATAAAAGATCGGAAGGCAATCGATCAAGTTCTGGCAATGGATCCGCGGGGATTGTACGACGTGATACGGCGCGAAAATATCTCGATGTGCGGCTATGGTCCGGCAGTCACGATGCTTGTCGCCGCAAAATTGCTCGGGGCATCGAAGGCAGAGTTGGTGAAATACGGCACATCCGGCGACGCGTCCGGCGATTTCGATCGCGTCGTCGGATATGCCGGGATGGTAGTTACCTAGTTCCCGGTGGCCTATTGGGAAACGTGTCGATTGGGAAATGAACCGGTGGCCTCAAGGGATCGGTCATCGGGGCAATGATCTGTCCCGGCATGATGCCGCTGTACGGATTCTGAACATTGGGCTGGGCGAAGCCCGGATTGGCAAAAATCATGTATGGGTAAGAGTAGGCGTTTGGATACCCAAACGAGTTTCCATAGATGTTGGAATACCCAAACGGGATTCCGTACTGCGGCGGCTGGTTCGCGGCCGGCGCGTAGCTCCGTTTGGCAGAGTCCCCGGTACCCCGAATAATGATTGTGCCTGTCCGCACTGCACCACCGTTGACCGTCAGGTTGAGCCTGTCTTCCTGATAGCCCAGATCGATGTCCAGAGGCCGTGCGGCGCTTTGCAGCGTCGTGTCCCTGGCGGAGACCTGGATGTCCGATGCCGACACGACTTTCATATTGCCACTCTCGAGACGCACGCTGAGGGAGCCGTCGGAACTACGCACTTCAATCTGCGTGTTTTCCGACAACGTAACGACTTTCCCCGGGCCAAGCTCTACGGCGGCCGCCGATCCATTGGCCGTACGAACCTTCTCGCCCGGACTGATCTGCTCACCGGTTCGGGCTTCCATCCACGCGCCGTTCCGCTGAACCTGGATGTTCCCAATGCGGCCCGACAGTGTCGCAGCCGATTCAGCCTTTACAGTGACAACGCTGAATCCCGCGATCAGTACCAAAAATCCAAGCATCCTTAGGCTCTTCATAAATGTCCTTGCGCGCTCACTTGCGCGTTTGAATCTGTTTTTTGATCTTGCCTGCTTGTGTACGAGCATAGTTCATCAGCCGCTGGTCCGCCTCAATTTTTTCCAACATAGGAATAAGACGATCAGGATCTCCAATTCGGTTCGCTTTGAGTTCATTCTCGATTTGATCCAGACGCTTCGGAATGCTCAAACGCTCGAACTGGATGGCGTTATCGACGTCGAAACTGATCGTCTCCTGATTGATCAAAGCATCGAAAAAAGCCGCCAGCTCCATCACTTCCTTTCGGTCCGAGAAATTGAAGACGGATTCTCTTTTTTCCGAAGGCAGTTCTATGGTCAGGTGCTTGCGGCCCAAATCGGCAACCTTCCGGTTGGATTCATACGTTCCGCCTTGTGCCAGATAGTTCGTCGCCTCCAGCGCTGCCATGAAGCGCTCCCGGGCTGCCGGCGAAAGTTGAATCTGTACATTCACGGCGTCAGCCTGGCGGCGTTTGAACTTTACCTCTCCTTTCGCCGTGGAATCGAGTTGGACGCACTGTAGTTCGTAAAGACCACGGCTATTCTCGTGACAGTAGGTGAAGCTGGAGAAATCGGCCAACCGGAGAATTGAAAGAAAAATCGCGACAGATATCATAAGTGAGCTGCAAGAGAGCCATTGAATCGGTTCGTGTGGGCGTGGCAGATGGCCACAGCCAAAGCGTCGGATGCATCATATGGTTCCGGAGCGGACTTCAACTTGAGGAGCGCTCGTACCATCTGTTGGACTTGTATCTTTTCAGCGCGGCCATAGCCAGTGACGGCGCTCTTCACTTCAAGAGGCGAATATTCGAAAACCGGAAGATTCGCTTCGGCTGCCGCAAACATCGATACGCCTCGAACATGCCCCAGCTTCAGGGCACTCTGCACATTCGCCGCATAGAAGAGACTTTCAAATGCGGCCGTCTGGGGATGAAACTCACGGATGACATCCACGATGCCGTCATAAATGAGTTTTAAACGAAGGGCGAAAGGTTCAGAGGAGTCAGGCCGGACCACTCCGCAGCGGACGAGAGAGCATTCAGCGCCATTGGTATCGATGACACCGTAACCTGTAATTCGGGATCCACAATCGATGCCGAGGATCCTCATGGCAAACAGGGATTTCGGATTGCGGATTTCGGATTCCGGATTCGAAGAAGCAGACTGCACATATGCCCCCTAAAATCCGAAATCCGAAATCCGAAATCCGAGATTTTCATGAGATTGCTTCGGCGAGTTCGGCTTCTTCAATATCGAAATTCGCGTAGACGTGCTGAACGTCATCGTGGTCGTCGAGCGTCTCCATTAGTTTGACCACTTGCTGCGCATTCTTGCCTTCGACCTTCACGTAGTTTTGCGGAATCATCGAAATTTCAGCCGTGATGGGCTCGATTCCTTTCCTTTTGACCGCGTTCAAAACCGCATCAAACGATTCCAACGGCGTGGTGATCTCATAACCGGACTGTTCGCTATTGAAGTCGTCAGCACCCGCATCGATGGCCAGCGTCATCAGCGTTTCTTCGTCCGCCTTCGATTTTTCGATAACAATATAGCCCTTCTTGTGAAACATCCAGGAGACGGAGCCCGCTTCAGCCATATTCCCGCCGTTCTTGGAGAACATGTGCCGAATCTCGCTGACAGTCCGATTGCGGTTGTCCGTCACTGCCTGAACGATCATGGCGACACCGCCCGGACCATAGCCTTCGTAGTTCACTTCTTCCAACTGTCCGCCTTCAAGCTCGCCAGTGCCTTTCATAATGGCGCGCTTGATGTTGTCGGCGGGCATGTTTAGAGCTTTGGCATCGCTGATGGCCTTGCGGAGCCTGGAATTGGCCTCGGTATCCCCGCCCCCAATGCGTGCGGCAATCGTAATTTCCTTGATCAGTTTCGTGAAAGCGCGGCCGCGCTTCGAGTCCGTAGCAGCCTTTTTGTGTTTAATACTGTGCCACTTCGAATGGCCAGACATAACAACTCCTTGCTTTGAGCCAAATTCCGCTTCAGTTTAGCAGAGCGAAGGGATAAAGGAAAAGACCCTCACCCGGCCTTCGGCCACCCTCTCCCAGGAGGGAGAGGGACCAATATCGAATCCTGTCCCTCTCCCCTGGGGAGAGGGTGGCCGAAGGCCGGGTGAGGGTCGCAATTACTTCTTTTTCGTTTTCGGCTCGTTCAATCTCGGATCAAGCGCGGGGGCTTTCCTGTCGGAAGGCGCCGTTGGCGGCTGATCCACTGGACCTCCGTCAACAGCATCGCCGAACGTCAGCTTCACATCGGCTTTAAACTTCTTGTAATTCTCATATTTGATGATCTGCCGAATGCGCTTGGCGCCTGAACTGAACTGGAGCGTGTCTACGGCTTTGGTGTAGGTGGGGAACCAGTATTGATCGATTTGCTCACGGTAGGTCTCAAACCTGGGAAACAGGTTTTCCCCTTCCTTGCCGCGTATGTCCGGCACCGCTTTGCCGTAGGTCTTGACGACCTGGAGGTCTTTGTCGTCCACCCAAATCTGGCCCTGAAAGTACCGCTGCCCTTTCTCGATCACCTTCGGTTCGACATCGAAGCTATAGCAGTCGATGTCGTCGAGCATCTCTTTGCCGCGGTATTTCAGTTTGTATTTGTTGATGTCGTCGCTGGTCAGGACGAAGGGCTGGATTTCTCGTATGTCTTGGAGGTCCTGGGGAGTAAGTTGAATGCCCTTTAGCGTGTTGGCGGGGGCGAATACGATCTTTTCGGTTCGCTTACCAGACGGATCAAAGACGATATCGCTGACCATCTGATATTCACCCATCACCCTGTCATTTGCGTTCAGCTCTTGAACCCGCACATCCTGACGGTACGTGTAGTTACCGCGGGCAATCCTGAATTCTTTTTCTTTCTCGGCAAATTTCCGAATGATCTCCTCGGCGGGAATCGGTGGCTGCTCCTCCCGCAGCTGCGCAAAACCGGGAAACGATCCAGCCAATAGAATCAGAACAAGATAGACGAAATTTTGTTTTGCGCGCATAGTGTCTCCATTATACAGCCTTGTTGATTTGCGGCCCTCAAACAACTTAGGCTTAGACCGCCAAGTAGGAGTAAAGAGAGCGTCATTGTAAATGAAAGACGAACTGATCCGCAGTATTCAGACGCGCAGAGCCCGCATTGGCATCGTCGGCCTGGGCTATGTCGGTCTGCCTCTTGTGTTGCGCTTCGGCGAGGAACATTTTCCCGTTCTTGGCTTCGATGTCGATCCCACGAAGGTCCGGCAACTCAACGCGGGCGAATCTTACATCCACCATATCCCAGCGGCGCGGCTTCAAACGCTAGTCCAGAAAGGGCAATTCGAAGCGACTTCGGACTTACAGCGGCTTGCGGAGGCGGATTGCATCATCATATGCGTTCCCACGCCACTGACAGCCAATAAAGACCCCGACCTTCAATATATCGAGAAGACGGGCGATGCCGTAGCCGCCACGTTACGCAAAGGACAGCTCGTTTCCTTGGAAAGCACGACGTATCCGGGAACGACCGAAGAAATCCTGCTCGGAAAATTTCAGAAGAGCGGGCTGGAAGTGGGCAAAGACTATTTCCTGGTCTTCTCACCAGAACGCGAAGATCCCGGCAACCCGAAGTTTTCCACACGGACAATCCCGAAGGTGGTGGGTGGGATCACGCCCCACTGCCTGGAGGTCGGAACAGCGCTGTATGTCCAGGTGATCGATCGTGTAATACCCATATCCTCGGCAAGGGCAGCGGAGTT